>CXWJ01002863.1_pt1 | contig 23622 bp, 29 predicted proteins | sample 590841 | NCBI WGS metagenome assembly CXWJ01 (sample SAMEA3498367, study PRJEB10139) | wastewater metagenome | biome: wastewater treatment plant; material: activated sludge | place: Austria | collected 2015-01-21 | reverse complement strand
GACAGGTGTTAGGCTTAGGTTTGGCAGAAGTAGGCACGGCCGTGCCCCCGCTCAGCAGCTTACAGGCGTCTGGATACCTCAGTTTGTCACGCAACATGACAAAGCCGACAGCGTCTTTCCATTTTCCATCGGTGCAAACACGGCATAACCAGCGGTGGCGCTCAGGCTGCACCCGAAAACGGTCTGTGCCACCACACATGGGGCAAGGAGAGGCCCATTCATCGTGGCCCACCTTCTTCATTTCCGTGCCAGCCAGGGCGATCAGGTCGGTTTGTTCGTTGATTTGGGTTGCGTCTATGTATCGTTTCATGTGTTGGACCCTCCCATTAGCCGGTCAATTTCGCGTTCAGGCGTGTCATTTGGGGGGAAATGTACCAGAGTTGGCGATACACCAATAGACGAACTCAATGTATCGGTAAGTTTGGTACATTCAAGCAGGGCGTGAATGGCAAAATAGGAGGAATCGCCGCTTCTGGTCTTCAAATCGGGGAGGGCAGCCCTCATTTTGTTGGCAAATTCCCCTAATTGATCGCGGTTTAATTCAAACTTTCGCCCTATGACTGGCACAATGCCACTGATGATTGCCAATAGGTCATCAGGTTTTTTATCGCTGATGAGCTGGAGGGATTTGAATGCTAACCCCTCCTCCTCTCTGACCTTCTTCATTTCCCGTTTGCCTTGATTGTATGCCCGACGGCCGTCTCCTGATGTGCCCTGAAACTGACGGCCGTACCCACTGCTGTGCCGATTCAGTTTCATGTCCTCTGGGGTGCGAAGCCAGCCGTCGAAGAGGCCCACGGCTTCAGCACGGTCAGCAGGAATAGTCCCGGTGGCATCTTTCGGCTGATTGGTTACTACCACGTGGCTGCCATTCTCCTGGGGGTAGACCTGATAGGCAATGGGCACCTCCTGCCCAGCTTGCTTGGCTCGTTTTTTCCGCTGGTTCCAGGCCCCAATCAATCTGGCAACGGCCGTCTGGTCTAGCCCTGTTTGGTAAAACATGGGGTGATAGGCTGCCTCAGCATGGACTTTTTCTACCTCTCGTTTCACCCGGAAAAAATATTCACGGTCATCCTCACGCCAGAGTCCAGAAAACCGAGGGCACACCTCCCCAGAGTAATGCCCCCTGACTGGTTTCAGAATGATGACGCTGCCCCTACATTTCGCTGCGGCGTTGCTCCGTGCCGGTGTCTCTGGCCACTCGCCCCCGCCGGCCGTTTCCATTGGCGCCACCATGACGGCCGTTTGCCCGGTTTGTTTGAAAGCGGCCTGGGCAATGTCCTCGACCGATGGGCGGTGGGTGGTAGTGATGTCACTGATAAACCCGGCCAAAACTGGATCAGAATGGCCCACCTGGGCGACAGCAGCAGGCCCAGCCAGGATGACATCACGAGCTATCATGAGCATGGGATCGTCGAGCGTATTGAGGAACGTGCGATGCCTGGGGCGTAGTGACTGGGGGTTGATAAAAGCCTGTGCCAAAATGTCTTTGGCCAGCTCCTCGCCAGACAACTTCGGGTGGTTCCCTCTTTTTGGGAGAGGGGTTGATACAGGTACGGGGGTCTCTGTTGTTACAAGGGGAGTGTGTCCTTTCGTTCTTGCAGTGACGCATAGGGGGCAGGGGCAGTTATGCGTCACTGTTATGAAAACAGAGGGGTTTTCTCTTATTGTTTGTTTAACATGTGCCATCTCAATCTCCTGAGTTGGCGTGGTGTTGGACACAATTCGCGCAATTTGTTAAAATGCGCTCGTATTTGAATGTGATGCCCAATCACGCCCGCGCCGCTCGTGTCCCCACACAGCGGCTTTTTTTTGTCAACTTGCTAAAAATAATCAAAAAAAGACGGCGCACTGAGAAATGACTTTCTCAATGCGCCGCCTTTTTGGTTTTTAGGGGGGGCAAATTTATTCAATTGTGGACGGCCGTGGGCCATCGCTGAGGAAATTATAGGCCCCAACCACAATCTTTCAAGTATTACCCAATCAAAAACACTAAAACCGTGTTTCACCCTGCCGTCCATATGGGCAAAGGTGCATCCAGATAATTAGGTAATACCTAATATATTGACAGACAGGGGGGGATACGTTACCATGCGGGTCATAAGAAATGAAACTGGCCGCACAGGAAATCCCTGCTTTTTCTGGTGGCACCGAGAGGACGTTGGCGCGTCCTCTTTTTTTTGCCTATTCGTTTGTGGTGAGCTACCGTTGCCAGTCCTCACCGAGCATATTAAATATTTACGGCCTACGTCCTAAACGGCCGTATCGCCAATCGTAGTTCCAGTCCCTGCGAATAGGTCAACATAGTTGATCCATTCGCGAAAATAAAAACCAATCCAGATGTTAAATCACCAACTGTCGCAATTATACCAGTCACCGGAAAATGATCCTTAAAGATCATGGGCATGATCCCCATAAAAGATCGTGCCCCTATCGTGATGTCTCGATGTAAGGCCGCCGACGGCCGTGTGCATAATCCTGTCATGTGCATGATGTTTACGGCCGTTAGAACGGCAGCTTGTCCAATCCCGTTAGCTTCAAATGCCATTCGGTCAGCCAGGCCATGCAGTCCTCAAAGCGTGTGGCTGGAAGCATCTTGTAACCCGTAATCTCATATTCTCTGTACATCTGCCCATAAACAGCCTGGTAATTCTCGCTCTTGCCACCCATCGCAAAAGCGACGGCCTTCACCGCCTGGCTGATTTGCATGGCCTGGCTCTGGGTGATAGCCCGGCTTGGCGGGGTTAGCTGTGCCTCAATTGATTCTAGCCGCTGTTCATGGTCATCCAGCCGCGCCCGCAGCACGATTTGGTTTTGAGCCAGGCGCAACATGCCCTGAATCATTTTGTACGCCTCAACCTCTGGCGTATCCTGCTGAAGCAACTCAGCAAACGCGGGATCGCCTGTGAGACGGCCGTCTTGGAAAGCTTCCCAAAGAACGGCCGCTGCACCACGTTGGAAATTCTCCAGCTTCCCTCGCATAGCCTCAACCACCTTGCTCGTTTCAATGCCAGCCAGCCATAGAGGAACCAGGTCAACCCGGAGCAGAACGGCTTGTTGGTGGCCGCCGCCGCGCCCGCCTTCAGATGGGGGGGTTGAAATGTCCCCCCTTTGATAACCCTCCGCTAGAATGGTGTGAGTTTGAATACGGCGGCGCTGGCTTCTGTCGTCCAGGCCCAGAGCATTGCACATGTGTTTTAATGACACATAGATTTGCCCATCACTGCCACGAACGGCCGTTACCGCGTCTTCGTAGAGCAGTACCTCTCGTTGGTCAACCACGATCAACTTCTTTGTCATACCGGTTCCTCTCTCACGTTAAAAAACTCACCAGCGATAGCTACCAAGTCAGCCATAAGCAGCTGTCGCTCTTCAGCTATCCGGCCTGGGGGCAACGGCCGTGAGCCGTCCACAATCCACCGATCATCCTGGCACCACTGGTTGTTACCCAGGTAACGAAAACGGCCGTCACCCTGCATAGCCCCTACAAACTCATGATTGTACGGGGTCAAGAGGCTGGTCATACGGCCGTCTGGGGCACGTTGGATGGTGGCTGTTTTACGTTTGTCCATGTTTTACTTCCGATAATTTATGATTATCGGCAAATGACCCTTTTAACGGTTCACCATGCCCTCATTGGCGACGGCTGCCGCTTCCACATAGCGCCGAGGCATAGCTAACGAAGCCCATCCTCCAGCTTCTTGCAGCCTCAGTACGTCCACGCGGCTGGCCCAATACGTCGCCCACCAATGGCGGCAGTCGTGTGGTGAGAGTTGGTCAATATCCAATTTGCGCCCCAGCCAACCTACGCGGTCATTCATGGCCCGTATGCCCATTGGCTGCCGGGATAGACCATGTCCCTTGTAGCTGCCAACCAGCAGCATGTCATGGTCTACAAACGGCCGTACCAACAGGTAGAGGCTGAGGGCGGCCAATGTATCGGCACTGAGTTCATGCGTCTGTGTCAGGTCAACCTTTGGCCGATAGAAGGTCAATGTACCTGAAGCCTGGTTAAAATCGCCCACACGCAGTCCGGCTACTTCACTGACTCGTAAGCCATGATCTAACAGTAAGCACAGCATGAGGCGGTCTCGTTGGCCTGTGGGTGTCTCTGGTTGCTGTTTGAGACGCTGGGCCTGGCCGTGAGTCAACTTCACTGACTCCGGTTTTTTGTCACCTACGCGCTGCACTGGCCGACGTTCGTTCACCCGTTTGGCTTCTGTACGGCCGTATCCGCTTACTGTGCGAATCAAAGCTAGTTCGGTGCCCGGAAGTGTGCCCGCTTTGGCGGCCAGCCTGGCATAGCCCTTTACGGCCGACAACCGATTGTTAACAGTGGCCACACTATAGCCCTCACGAAGCAGCCACTTGGCAAATGCTTCCACAAGTCCCCAGGTGACGCCCTGCCACGCAACCGGATCATATTGCAGGTCATTCGGGGTGGCATGACCCAAAAGGGCCAAAAATTCGGCAAAGCTGCTCAACGCCGCCGCCTGGTTGCGAATGGTGTTATTAGATTTGCGCGAAAGGTAATCGGCAAAGGCAGCACGGGCAGCGGCTTCGTTTGCAGCCGCGCCGATGGAGTTCACCTGGGGCACGGCCGTGTCACTGGCTTGGATGATGGTCAGGTCGTTCATACGGCCATATCCTCAGTAGCCGACACGTATGGTAACGCAAGCCATTGGCGAGCTTTCGCAGCCTCTTCTGCAAGAAGCTCAATCCCGATGTAATGGCGTCCGTGAAGTTGTGCCGCACGGCAAGTTGTGCCCGCTCCTGCAAAGGGGTCTAGCACCAGGTCGCCCGGTAGCGTGTGCTGTAGGATGAAACGATCCGCCAGGGCTAAGGGGAATGAACCACCCACTGCCCGCGGCCGATTCTCTCCACTGGCAGACAAGCGCAGGACATTGCCTGTCTTGGCACCGCGATGGTTGACCCGACTATGACCCCCAGCATACCCCCCCCTCAACCCTTTCGCCCTGGCTTTGTTACCCGGCTTCAGTTTATTTAATGATTTTTGATTATATGGCTTGCACACTGGCTCAAACAGGTAATCGTCGCTCTTTGCCAACAAGAACACCGGTTCCCATCCTGGTATGTCATGACGATTCAGGTTCCCGCAAGGAACGGGATTGGTCTTGAGCCAGATGTAAGTGTCTATCAGGTGGTAGCCCATACCCAACAGCATGGGGAGGAAGTCAGAATAGAGCCGATGGTCTACCCAGCCGTTATGCCGCTTAAAGTTGACATTCAAGGCCAGAACGCCGGTCTTGTTCAGGACACGGTACATTTCCTCCAGATGAGGAGTCATCCAGAGCAGCCACTCTTTCACGTCCATCTTGTTGTCACGCTGCCCTGGATACGGCGGAGATGTGACGATGAGCTGCACCGTCTCTTGGTTCATCCCCCGCATAACATCCAGACAACTGGCTACAACAATTTCGTCAATCATAAATCACCCTCTGGCACGACCGTCAACCGGTCAATGAACGGCTGAATGTCCTCCGCGCCACACGGCCGCATAGCAGGCCCATCCCAGGGCGGCAAGCTGAGGCCGTCCCGTTCATTCATCACGGTTCGGCACGTGTTGCAAAACAGGTTGCCGTGAGAGACGGCGCCGCATTCTGGGCAGATTTCATAGGTGGTTTGGTCTGACATAGTTACCTCGTGAGATGAGGGGACACGGCCGTGTGGCACCTACCACACGGCCGTTTCCTACCTACTCGGCTCCAACGATTACATGGTCTTTGTAATTGTATTTAGCCAAATCACCGTTCACGTTGCGAAGGTGGACGTATTTACGCCCCACAGCGCTAGACCCTTTTGAGGGCTGTTGGAAGATGAAGTGGTTTCGATCACAATAGTCCATGTACGCCTGGATGGCTTCGGTGAAAAACTCTTTTTTTTGCATAATTTTTTTATCCTGCTAACACAAAAACGAAGGTTTATAAAAACCATGCCGTGCCATGTCATGCCACACCTTGTCCGTCCATATCGCGAAATCGTTCCAAACTCATTGTAACTGAATCAACAGCGGCGTTATTTCGCCGCTCCTTTCGCCGCGTCAACGGCCGCTTTCGACACACAAATAACTGTGCCATCGGCTATTGCTTGCATCAGCCCGGCAATGCTGCCCTGCCCTGCCCAACGGCCGTGTATGACCGTGTGCCCGGTTGCTCTGGCAATCTCCCTCAGACGGTCCTTTGTGCCCTCTTCTAATTCAATCGTCAACCGTTCCGGTTCCATGCGTTCACCATTATCCTTGTTTTCCTTCCCCTATATGATATTAGTTTAGTACGTGACAAATGTCAAGAAGCTCCTTAAATTTAATGCGTAACAATTGCTTGACATGTTTTTTACCGCGTGGTAAAATGAACCCTAGTTGAGACAAAAAAAAGCCACCGCCCTAGCCGTGAGAAGCAGACGGTGGCAAAAAATCAAAGGAGATTTTGACGATGATAAAACTAATTCATGATTTTCGCAACGGGAAAAAGGCCATACGGCCGTGTAGACCGGGCGACCTGGTTTTAACTGAATCAGGGTTATGGATTGTCAGAGACGACAACCGTCTCTGGTGGTTCAGAAAAGAGGATTGAAAATGCCTATTAAAAATTTGACTGACCAATACCGGGCGAATGGCCCAACGGCCGTACTCCAGAAGCACCAGGCGCGAATTGGGTTTTTGCAAAAGGGGGAGCTATACACCACGAATGACGGCAAAACAGCCCCCCGTGACCTTGAGTTTTTTCGGTTCAGACCTACGGTGAACAATGCCCCGGCAGCGGCCGCAGCGTTTGTCAACGCTTACGGCCGTGAGCCGAAGGTCATTGAGGACATTCGCATCCCCGTTGACCTGGCCGGGAATTTCAACATTGAGTCCACAGCCTGGCTAACCTGTCACAAGTACAGCAAGAAAGCGGGCAAGGATCAGGGGCGCGATCAGCTCTTCCTGGGGCGGTCTGACGGTGAATATGTGTACCAGTTACGCGACGGCGCAACCGGGAAAATGATTACCTACCAGGAGGGCGAGTATCCGCGCTTTGAGGACGTAGCCAAACCCCTACCTGATAAACCAGATGTCATGGCATATCTCTACCAGGGCCATCTTTATGAGTGGCGACCGGTGATGATGATAGACCTGATTCTCCCAGATTTGAACCGGGAACTGCTCGACCTGGGGTGCCCGGAAGTCGGCTCTGTGACGTTTATCACCCGGTCAAAAAACGACATTCCAAACCTGATCGCCCAATACGGTGCCATCCTCGATGAGCTAACCGGGCTGTTAACCAACCCCACAGACACCACTGCTTACGAACGGCAGCGCCGGTACATCCCCTTGCGGGATATGCCGCTAACCCTCTCTCGCTACAAAGCGGCCGTATCCACCCCAGGATATAAGGACGATGCCCCAGGCACTCGCCGCCCTGGTGAGCGGTGGCTGGTGAGGCTCTCGGTGAATGCTGAGTTTGCGCGGGCTATGGAACGGGCACGGGCAGACCGGACGGCCTACCTGTTACAGTACATTGGCAGCGGTGGGCAAATATCGGCTCTCACGGCCAGCGCTCCAATCCCGCTACTAGGGGCTAAGACCAGCGGACCGTGGGATGACATGACAGATGAGGCGGCTAACGCCGCATTGTTTGGGAGTGAAGCTTCCTCTCCTCGCCCAGTTCGTCCCACAGCCGCCGCGCCGTTGGCAGACCCAACCGAGGCAGAGGAGGTAATGGAGGGCTATTTCACCGAAGAGGGCGATCTAGATGACGAGGATTTGCCGCCCTGGGCACAACAAGCCCCGGACCCTGGCGACCCACCGGCCATCATAGACCACAAAGCCGAGGCGTTGAACAAGCGCACAAAGGCTGAGTTTTGCACTCTGCTCCATGATTGGGATAAGGCTGGGGCCTGGGCTGATGAGACGGCCGTATCGCTTGCCTATGATTTCATTTGCGGTCGGTTCAACCTCTCTACCCGTGACCTGGCCTGGGAAGCCCTGGCCAGCTATGCCAACAAAGTGGCAGACGGTGGTGGCAAAAAGACATCGGCTGAAGCTGCCAAAACCTGGTACGAAACTGCACGAAAAGCACGGGCTGGTCAAACCAAAACAACTGACAATTAGCTGATTACACGGCCGTATCTCACCAACACAAAGCGGAAGATGTTACAGCATCTTCCGCTTTAAGCCAGAACGTGTAAAAGGAGTACACGAATATGACTGACCTTCATGATACACCCCCTCTCATTTCGCTACAAGATGAATTCAATCATATGTCTGGGATACGGCCGTAAATGGAGACACTCATGTTAAAAACCGCAACACCCCCTACCCCATGGACAGTCGAAGTTATCAGCCTCGACCCGGTTCAGTTAAATTTACCAGAGACGGCCGTGTTTGAAGGCACTGGTCGCATTGAACTACCATCCAACCGGGCAACCCTGTTTGATGGAGACACCACCCCAGGTGGCATGACGATTGATATGGAGCTGGCTGGGCTAACCCTCACAGTGCCAGCGCCGGGCCTGACTGCTGTTCAAATGGCCTCATTTGTGGCAGAGACCGTTTGCAACCTGCGCACCATATGGGACATATGGGATGTGGTGGCCGCCTGCTAACCCTCATTCTCAGGCACGGCCGTGCCCCTAAATGCCCTCCATACGGCCGTATCTCCCCATCCTCACCCAACAAAAAACCCGCTGCGGCATCAGCGGGTTTTTTGTCAGTTGGAACTGAACCGAAAGCAAAGTAACTGCCGCAAGACGCAGCAATTAATAAAACACAAATTGATTACCCCCCAGCCACCCTGATTTGGCGTGTACGCCGCGCCAGGATGGTACTGATTCGATTGGCTAACATCTCAGCCGATTCGCCGGGTAATTGAGTTATAGAGCCGATGAGCGGCCCATTGACGTTAATGCCACCTGATCCGCCCATTTGATTGTTGGGGATGATCGTTCCGGGTGACGACGGCCGAAACAACTCCGGCCCGCGCTCGCCCACGATGTACGGTCGGTTGGGGAATACCGCCCCGCCCACGGCTTTTTCTTCAACCTTGCCGGGGCCGGTAGGCCCGCCGCCTAAATCACCAGGTGGTGAGCCAACAGTGTCGTATATGGTAGTGACGCGCACGGTACGGCCGTCTAACCCATTCAACCGGTTAATAACACCATCCATACCCGGTATCATGTCCAGGAAAGCCTGCGCCGCCTTCGGCACTTCTGCGGTCAAGTCTGCCATGGTGCCGGTCGCTTTGGGGATTTCCTCAACCAGACGCAACGCCTCTTCTACCGTTTTAGCCTGGCCACTCACCAGGAGGTCATAAGCAGCAGCAGCAGCTTCGGCAGAGATGGTGGTGTCTTCTGCCAGGATGGTGTTCAGTTTTCCCAGCTCTATCTGGGTGTTGCCCACCTCCAGGCGCATATCGGCCTCAGCCTGGCTGATGGCTCCGATAGCAACGGCATAATCCAAGGCGCGTTCGACGGCGAATCTGTCGTCAGACTCGGCAGCCAGCGCTAACGCGCCTTCTAGGGCCACCTGTTGATAGCTGGCAATGATCGCGTTGTTGGCCTCGATGGCGGCATCCTTGGCGGCCGTCATATCAGCAATACTGCCCGTGTAGGCCGAGCCGATGGTGTCACCGGCTGCTTCCAGGTCGGCACGTTGGGCAATCAGCTCGGCACGTTGGGAGGCAGTTAAATCCCCTTGCAGAGCCTTCCATGCGCCTAACCATTCGGCACTGCCCTCGCCTGTGGTCTTTAAGATTTCTTCCCAGGCGTCGCGCTGGTCTTCATCCAGGTCGCCCGCCAGTTGTTCGCTAATCTCCCCAATCTCACCCGCATTGGTACGGGTAACAGTCACCCATTCGCCTTGTGCCCCATTCGATTGCTCCAGGGCAGTTAGCCACGCCTGCACCGGCTGTTCAGCAGCTTGGAACCCGGCTACGATGGCGCTGTTACTGGCCACCACGCGGGCAGCTTCGGCATTGTGCATCTGCATGGCGATCTGGTTGGCTACAAAGGCTTGGGTCTGCGCGGCCGTCATCAGGTTGGCTTCGCCCATTGCTTCAGCCATCTCCGCTTCCCAACTCGCCGCCTCCCCCGCTTCAATAGAAGCCTTGCGCATTTCGTCGGTGAATTCAGGGAGAGTACGCCCCGCTACTTCGGATACGGCCTCATCAGTGACGTTAACAGCACGGGCCAGCATGGTCTGGTCAGCCACGGCCGCTTGTGCGGCTAATGCCCCAACCTCTAACGCTTCGGCCGCGTCAAAGTGGGCAGCTTCGGCGGCTTTCTCCGCTTGCGCTGCTGCCGCTTGTGCCTCTTTGTAGCCCAATAAATTGAGGGCGGCATTGATAACCACCCGGTTGTATTCAGTGAGTAGCCCCGGCCCAAACTTCCAAAGCTCTTGCAGTACGTTCAAAACCTGACCAGCCGTGCCCCCACTTTCGGTCATGGCTTCCAGGCTGCGCTTGCCATCAATAAGCCGCTCAGCCAGGAATTTAACCCGGTTAGCCCCTTCCTCTGCTGTAGCGAAAACGCTGTCTAGTGCCCCCGACGAAGTGTTGGCCTCGTTGATCAGCAGCCCCAACGTCTCAACCAGGGTCAGGGTAGCGGGGATCAGCTTTTGCCCAAACTCTACACCCAGGTCTTGGGCGTCGGCCGTTAGTCCGCGTACCTGATTGGCATAGGAATCGCTGGTTCTTTCAGCATCACCTTGAGCCGTTGCTGTCTGCTCCATGATGATGTTGAACCGCGCCTGAACCTTCATGGCGTCGGTGATTTCACCTTTGGTCTTTGCCATACCATCGGCAAAGATACGCTCTGTTACGGCCGCTTCGGACAGCAACACACCAAACCGCCTCATCGGTTCGCTTTCCCCAATGAGGCCCGCTTTCAGTGCGCCCAAAGCATCTTCTTCGGTGACGTTGTTGAACGAGGCCAGGTCAACGGCTAACTTGGTGATGTCCACGGAGAGAGAGCCAGCCGCCGATTTACTGCCCAGCATGGCCTCTGTCATGGCTCCCACGTCTGCCGCCATCGCCTGCAACTGGTAGCTTGACCGGTTAGCCGATTCCGCGAATGTGTCAAGCTGCCCGCTTACTGACTCGGCGGCGGGACCAAATACATAGGCAAATTTTGAAGCCGCTTCCTCTACGTCCGATGCCATCTGGATGGCATCGGAGCCAACTTTGAGAAGCAGGCCAGTACCGCCAACGGCGGCGGCCACCTTTCCCAAAGACCCCAATGCGCTGTTAAGCCCCGTAACAGAGGTCTCGGCTTGCTTGGCTCCAGTACCAGAGAAGGTGGAGGTAATCCTGATCGCGAGTCTTTTTTCGGACATAGAAACAAAAAAAGCGGCTCACGAGATGTCTCGTGAGCCGCTGTGGGTATCCAGAGGGGCTAAATTAGGTAATTTGTGTGCTTACGTGGCAGTCAGCCGTGTGGCCAGCCCATCGGTGATCAGCGATTCGGCATATGCCCCACCCATGACAACGGCCGTTTTACCAGCTTTCACTTCAAACGCCTTGCTGTCAGGGCCGAGGAACCGATACCCGTCCGCCTTTTTAGTCACCTTCACCTGTGCTGTTGGTGACGGCCTCTCCTCTGGGGTATCAGTGTCCTGGCCCACGAATGATTCAACCGGAGGTGTTACCCACTCGGCATGACCATCGTCAACCAATGATCGGGCATACGACGCTGAATAGACGGTGACTGTTTCCCCCGCGTGTACCTGAAAAGCGCGGTTTTCCTCGTTCAAAAACTTGAAGCCGTCTGCCTGTTGTGCGACGATGACTTGATTTTGAGTTGTCATTTGCTCATATCTCCTGACGTTTATTAGCCCCCTGGTGGTCAAAAAAAAAGCGGCCAACACGGGTGATTCCGTGTTGGCCGCTGTGGTTTCCAGAGGGGCCGAGTTAATTTGTTGACTAATTCTACCACATTTCATCCCGATTCAATCAACTGTTTTTCCCGTTTTGTCCCAGCCGCCCGCCTACCCGATTCACCCAACGCACACGGCCGACACAAGCATGTGCCCTGCTGCACCCGATTGTAGTTAGCCTCAAACGTCTCTCCACATCGGGCGCAGCCCCATGAGGTTTTAACGCGGTTGTTTGGCGGCACCACATCGCCCAACCATTCCCCACCCTTATCTCTAGCCAGCTCACGATACGCCATAGACGGCCGTCTTGCATTCTGCACACCATCGGTTAGCGTCGTTCGTTTGTCAATGCTCTCAAACGAGGCCAACCACTCACGACCGCCCTTATCGCGCCACCGCGTCTTTTCCTGCCGGTTAGCGGGCACACCCTCACCAGCCCATTCAATATCGTGCCGGGCAGCCAGGCCGAAGAACTCCGCTTCCAACGGTGGGTGACGCTGATCGCAAGCTGGGCAGCTACCCCCCTGCTGAATGGTGTTGAACGTTGCCCCCCATTCGTGCCCACACTCGCCACATTTCCAGGTCACGGCCGTACTGTTGTTGGTTGCCTCACCTGCTACCCAGAAGAAACCGCGCTCACGACCTAACGCCAGAAAGTCCCCCGGCGTTTTACGGACCAGGTTCGCGCACTCGTGACACCCCCCGCCCTGCTGAAGGCTGCGGTAGCTGGCCTCCCATTCGTGCCCCTCAGCGCAACACCAATGCGTTTTGGCGTCTGTACTGCCCGGTAATGGGCCAAGCCACGTAAACCCTACCCTCGTGGCTAAACGGCCGTAATCCTCATCACGCTTCCGACGGCCGTCTAATAGGGTTGGCGCGGCAAACAGGCCAGAAGAGAGCGCCGCTTTTGCTGCCCCACCAAATACCTCGTCATACTGTTGGCGCAGTTGGACGTGGTTAAATTTGGAGTAACGCCGGGTCATAGATGGATCGGAGTGCCCCATCAAATCCTGCACGGCTGCCAAGTTCCCCCCCGCGGCCAGCGCTGTGGTAGCAAACCAATGCCGCAGCCGGTGAGGGCTAACCGGTTCCTCGATACCCGCCCGCTCTGCCATACGTCCCAAAGCCTGACGTATGGTTTCTGCTGTGATGGGTTGGGCCTTACCCATCGTAGTGACAAACACCTGGGGCACGGCCGTTACCGGTCGGTACTCCTCGATGTATTCGGCCAACAGCGCCGCTGTGAAATCGTCGAAGATGATGACCCGCTGTTTGTTGCCCTTCGCCACTCGTAGGAGGGCGTAACGTTCAACCAGGTGCAGGTCAGCCAACAGCAGCGCCGCCGCTTCATGCACCCTCATGCCAGTGAAGGCCAACAGACGCACCAGACAGGCGTCACGCATGGTGGCCGGGGCTTTGAATAGAGCTTCTACGGCCGTATCGCTCAACGCCTTCGGTGGAAGTTCGTTCAATTTAGGTGCAGCAGGCCACGCTACGGCCGTTGTCAGGTTGGCTTCTACCGGTATCCCTGGCCACCGTACTGCCCACTTCCAGAAGCTGCTGAAGACCCGTCTGTACCCATCTACGGTTGAGGCTGAGAGACCGCCGCTGGTACACGGCCGTGTACTGCTCTTGCTCTGGTAACGGCCGTCCTGCTGCACCAGACTGTTGGCCCATCGTTGCACGTCGGCCACGGTGATGGATTCGATGGGCACATCTCCCACGAAGGCCAACAGTGAATTGGCTCGCAGCGGCTTTGACGGCCGTATATCGCCTAACCTGCCCAGACAATGGTCACGGTGACCATCTGATTTGCTGGTCAGGTAATAGGCGTCAAACAGGCTGATGGCGTCGCGTAACGTGGTCATAATGGGGTTTACCGTATGTATTGATTAAACGCTCTCAAATCAACCTCGATCATGTGGGCATTCTCAATACGAACCTGGTATTGAACCACCCCGATAACAGGCTCTTCATGCTCTCTCACGGGGCGGCCGCCGAAATGGGTTGCATACCATTCGGCCTGTGCAACCTGTTGTTGCTGCCATTTAACAACCTCATCCAGGCTCGACCGGCCAAAAGCGAAGGTGATACGGCCGTCACTGCAATACGCTGGGGCAACCCACTGCCCTGATTTTTTATGAAGCGCGTCCAAAACTTCATTTTGCTGCTGTAACATGGTCATCTCCATTTCTTGGCGCAAGAAACCACCCGCCCGTTTCTTGCGCCAAATAACTAAAACATCATTGCATCCAACACGTCGGTTACTTCCATTTCGTCAATAACATGGGTAGGCAAGACGGCCGTTACCCCACCCTGCCTGAGCGCGGCCACCACAGCCGCCGCCCTGCCCCGCTCTGGTACAGCCTGGAAGAAGGCGATCAGGTCATCATGCTGCCCCTCACGAAGGCGTAGGCTGAGGCGCACGGTGTGAATCTGGGCAGGAAACGCCGGCCGTGCCATGATTAAACGCTCTCCCGCTTCACGGCGAATTTGTAGAGGCCACGAGCGATACACAAAATCGGGTCATCTGGCACAATGGCTTTGCCCTGGAACTTAGGCAGCAGACGGCCGTTCAACAGCGCCGCGCCACCTCCTGTGATGATGATACGGCCGAATCGAGGCCACTCCCCATGCCACTGCTTTTCAATCTGTTCCCCCACCTTCCGTGCCCAATCATTCAGGGCCGCACGGGTTTGCACCTCATCCAGCGCGTTAGCGCGTAACAGTGTGTCCAGTTCCCCTAGCGTGTAATGTCCACCCATGCGGTCATTCATACGGCCTAAAAACCAATGAACCCCGTATTGGCTGCCTGCCGTGTACTTCTGGGTGATTTTTCCACCAGCTACCACCTGACGCTCGATGGTGTTGAAACCAATCGAAACCAGGCCGATCTCCTGCCGAATGAATGGCGACGTTTCCGGGTTGGCACGGCCGTCTCCATCCAACACGAAGTCGAAGAAGATGGCATTAGGCTGGCTGGTAATTTCGGTCCGTTCCACGTTGACACGGCAGGTACGGCCGTCGGCCTGCCAAACATGAACACCGGTTAGCCACTTGCGGACGGCGCCGAGGGTTGACTGTACGGCCGTATCGTCGGCCGACAATGGCTCCAGGGGCAAGCCCACATACAAAACAACCGGCTTAGTTCCCAGGTCTGGATCAATCTCCAAATAGCGGGTCAGTGCCCCATAAAAGAGGGCATACGCCTCCGGGCTGCCCGTCAACCGGTCGTAGTCCAAATTCTCCAGGGCTTCCCCCCAACTGTGAGCATCAGCACCCACGTAGTAGCTCTGTCCACCTACCGTGATTTGTAACGGCCGTTGCTGGGCTTCTGTGCCCATCAGGTTTGCCACTGTGCGTGTTTGAGATGCTGCCACGTGGCTGGGCAAGACAATGCCCCCCACACGGCCGTATAGCTTGGTATTGCCGTACCCTAAATCCAATCCTATGTTCATCATGCCTCCAAAATGTGCTGCCTGGGCTTGCCCTGGGCAACGTAGTTACCGGCCGGTCAACCCCAAATCTCGTGGGTCAACATTCGACTGTATTCGTTTGTCATAGACGCTAATGTGTGTGTGATAGCCACACCCCGCACGGCCGTTGCACAGCCGCCCAAAGCTATCCATCGTGTACCCGTTGTTGCCCTCGGTGCCCACCGGCTGGCCGCGCTGCACATCGCCGCTGGCCGTCCAGTCACCATGCAAGAGGGTGACAATGTAGCACTCGTTTTCGATGGTCAGCACGGTGTTGCCGTAGGCATCGCCACCTAATGTGGCACGGCCGTCTATCGGCGAGTAAACCACTGCCCCATATCCACCGGCCACATCAATGGCGAAATGCCCGTAGCTCTGGCCATGCGGGCCTTGAGTGATGCTGGCGGTGGTGTAGATGGGCGACCAGGCACAATTGCCAACGGCCGTATCACCCGCCTGGTACGTCGGCCACACGGCCGTCACCCGTCGCAGATACTCGCGGTCAATCGGCCGTGCCCCAGCATCAACTGTGCCTGGGCCACCGTGGTAGGCCATGATGCTCTTGTCCACGTCGCCGCTGTAGTAAGCCAACAGCCAGGCCAGATACTTCGTGCCGCCTTCCACATTCTGCGCCGGGTCGAATGGATCGCTCACGCCCATCTCTCTGGCAGTCGCGGGCATGAGCTGCATCAGCCCCATGGCCCCGGCACCGCTCACCGCGTCCGGGTTCCAGTTGCTCTCTACCTTGATGAGCGCGGCCACCAGCGATGGGTCAACCGCGTGACGGTTGGCCGCTGCGCTGATAAGGGCGCGGTAGGAGGGAGATGGCACGGCCGCAAGTGAAGCCGCCTGGACACCTGGGGCAGGGGGGCGGCTGGTGGCGATCATAATCAGGAAGAGGGGGTAACAGCCCACGAACGCCAACAGTGCCCATGCGGTTAAGGCCATCGTGCGCAGCCACGGCCGTTTGATGAGTAACACGATCAAGATCGGCGGCGTGAAGAGGATGAGCAACGGCCGTAACCACAATAAAAACAACTGCCAGTACATTTTTTTACCCTTTGTGCAATTGCACAAAAATAAACCCTCGTCTCGTGAGGCACTGTGCAAAAAGTGCATTTTTTTTTGCACAGTGCAACGGCTTTGCACTATTTACTTGCCCCTTGCTGAATGGCCCAACGTTCTGGAACCCAACCGTAGTATGTGCGTCGTGAAGCGTTTATATCCCGCAGCCATTCTTCCACCGTGGGGCAACTATCGAACTGGTCAAACCACACTGACAACAGCTTCGCTTTCTCATCATCCGTGCCCACCCACGCTATCTTTCCGCTTTCTTTCTCGGCTTCAGCCTGTGGTTTACGGCCGTCTGCCCAAGCGGGTTCGTCGTGGCCCTCAGAGACGGCATTGGCGACGGCCTCTAGCTCTTCGTAGGGCACAAGCTGGCCTTGTAGGGTGATGTAATCTGCGCCAGCCGTGCCTAAGCTGGCAAAGAATTGGCGGGTTTTGAGATTCACTCCGGCCCAATCGTCCTTGTAAACGTCGGCTACCTTGTAAGACCGGGGTGACATACGACCGACAAACCGTGTTGGGCACTGCTCACGTAACCGTGACGGGATGGATTCGACCTTTGGGAACTGGGTAGCGACAATGAGGAACAACCCATAAGCGCGGCCTTTCTCAGCCAGCAGGATAATCCGATCCAATGTCGTAGCCCGTTGGGTGAAGGTGGAAATCTCGTCGAAGACGCCTAACACGAGGGGCAGCAAAGGCAGGTCATCACGGCCGTACTCCGTTCGTAGGGCATGATACCGGTCAATGTCATTGCACAGCCGCATGGAACCACCATTGGCGACGGCTCTGAAATATCTGGCCCGCTGCTTCATCTCTTCTTCGAGCAAGGCGATCATCCGCTCTGTGTCCTCAACTGTGGTAGCTATGGGGCAAAACAGATGAGGTAAGCGACGATAGATAAAGAAGTCCACGCCATCCTTTAAGTCGCTGAAGGTCAGTTGGATCTGCTCCGGGGTGTAGTAGCTGATCATGAAATGGATCAGGCTGTGAATGAAACTGGTCTTGCCGCTGCCATTCACCCCCCAAATCGCCATGCTCTTGAGGTGCTTTAGATTCTGAACCACCCAACGGCCGTCGGCCATATCATGCCCCAGGGCAATGTCGTACATGTTCAACTTCACAACCTCTTCTTTCGGTCCGAACCATTGGCGCACCCAGCGCAGCAAACCAACCGTCACATGGTTCATGCGCACGGCCGTAGGTTCTGCCTGGTTGGTTTGCCATCCGGTTATGACCACCGCCGTCACGACCGCGGCCACGATGGCCACCGTCAAGCTCTCCCAATTCAGGTATGAGACAACACCAGCTAACAGCCCTGTGGCGATAGCCAAATTGTGGTTAGTTGTTAGTTGTTTCTCCGACATGGCATCCAACTCCGTTCACCCGGTAAGCCAGGCTGATCAGCCGTACCCGTTGTGCCGGGTCTGTTTCCACTGCGGCAATGGCACACGCTTCTACGTCAATTCCATTCCACAGGTAGGTCGTAGCAGCCACACGTGGGCTGAGCGTGTCATAGGCGGCCAGGTCTGCCGCCATTTCCACCACTGCCGCCTTGTGCTGAGGGGCCATTGCCGCCATAGGTGCATCCGAGTATTGCACCGGCAGCAGCCACCACCCCAAGATGGGCAGGCCGATGAACAGGCCAGCCGCGAAGGAAAGGGTAACGGCCGTCTTCGCCTGCCGAAACTCCGCCACCAGCTTGTCCACCATCTCGCGCACAGACGGCCGTGTGACCGGTTTACGCTTTGTGCGGGGCACGGCCGTGGCAATCGGCTGCGCTGCCCTTATTGGTTGGGCTTGCCGCGCCGCCTTCGCCTGGGCCTGCTGCCGGGCAGTAACTACCGGCTTTATCGGCATTAAGCGTGGCTGCGCCGGTGTCACCTTCGTGGCTGGTTCCGATATGGTCATAGACGGCCGTGTGGCCTGTTCGTCTCTGAACTCAAATTTAGTCTTGCTCATGTTAGTTACCTCCTGCTATTGGCGTAGGTGCCGGTGTCTGTGGATTCCAAATGCTCAAATCTATGGTTGGGTTTGGCGTGACCGTTGGTTGTAGCGTTGGCGTTGGCAGTACCACGGGCGCTGTGCTAGCTGGGTCAGGTGTCCCTTCTGGCATGGTGAATGGTGTCGGAGGGACGGCCGTTGCTGTGGGCATGGGGGTCAGGGTGACAGGTGGGGCAATAATCGTCACACCTGGGTCAGATACGGCCGTGTCAGCAGGCACGGCCGTTGGTGCAGAAGGAACGCCCCCACCCGCCTCTGTCCAGGGGTCAGTGATGCCCCCTAACAGGTTTGCCCACTCCGTTTGGAATTCGGCTGAATCCTGGTTCGTGCGACGCAACCCTTCGATGGTTGCCCCCTGCAACACGGCGGGGTACTCTCGAATGCCCACTACTACCAACATCAGGACTATGAGCGCGAAAACACCAGCCACTACCTTGTCTTCCGCTTTCCGTTCGCGCAGCACAGAGAAGGCCGCGGCCCCCACCAGTGCCAGCCCTGCCACCAGGATCACAATGACAACTATTGCCGACGTGCTCTCTAACAATCGGTCGATCATGATGCACCTTCCTTTTTTTGCTGCCGGTAAAAATAGATGCGGCATTTTGCGTCACAGAATTTGGGGGTACGGCCGGTTAATGACTTGCGACGTAACGGCCGTGCGCAGTAAGGACACTGCCCCACAATGGGCGCATCGTCGGCCGTAACCGCCTGGATGGCTGCTTGCTCTAAGATGGGTGTGGGTTGGGACATAAAAAACGCTCCTATCGGGTTGCGATAGGAGCGTTTGGTGGGTTATCATTAACCTTGTTGGGCGCTCATATCGCCTGACCGCGCCCCTGGGATGTTGCAAGCATCGCCAGGGGCATTTATATGTAATTGTCGTTACGTTGTTATGGTGTTAATCTGTAACGTTACACCATAATACCATAACTTAAAAGCAAAGCAAGGAGCAATCTCCTGCTTTGAGTTGTTGAGTTCTATAGGGTTGTTTCGGTGGGGTGGGGGAAGTACACCGTAACAGTGGTGTTATGGCCTTATGGCATTACGGCCGTTTAGCAAGATACTCCGCAAGGGCCTGTTCAACCATCTGAGACTTTGAAAGCGGGTCACGATCATCCCGTTTGGCCTGTCGCCGTTCCCTTATCCAGGCGTCCTCAAGACGATCTAATGCTTCATCAGAAAGGTAGTACGTGACCTTCCGTTTCCCTTCAACACGATCTCTCGGCTTTTCTTCAGCCGTGCTTTTTGCTGGCTTTGGTTTTGGGGCCTTAGCTGCGCTGGCTAACTCGTCTAACAGGCTGGGGGTCTTGTCTCTACTCATCGTTTAACACTCGCTCTGTAAGGGTGGCAAAGTCGGCCGCGCCATTACTGTGAGGATCATATTCAAAAATATGCTGCCCATGCCCGGCCGCTTCACTCAGCCTGACGTTGTAGCGAATAGGCTCACAAACCAATCCCCCAAAGTGCCCTTGTAGCTGCCCGTGAATCTCATTGGTTTGGGCCACTCGCCGATCCAGGGCACTGGGCACAATGTACCTCAATTGCACGTCGTGGTGCCGTTGGATTTTAGTCACCTGCTGCACGAATTGTACCAGGCCATCTACCGCAAGTGGTTCCAGCTTCACGGGGGAGATCACCTCATCAGCCGCAAATAGGGCGGCAATGCTCAGGCTATCAAATCCAGGCCCCGTGTCCAGGATGATGTAATCATAACGGCCGTGTAATGGCTCTAAAGCATTGGCGATCACGCGCTCGCCGCCAAATGGCTCGCGGGCAATCTCCATTTTCAGGCCAGCCAGGTCAGGGCCACCGGCCAACAGGTCAAGGTTCACCCTGCCGGAGATAAGGGTGTCTTCACCCCCCACGAAGTCGGCTACACCGGGCACGGCCGTGTACCCCAAATGCTTGGCGGCTTGCCCCTGGGTGTCGAGGTCAACCAGCAGCACCCGTCGTTTCAACAGTGACAGGGCGGCAGCCAGGTTGACGGCCGTCGTCGTCTTGCCAGTTCCGCCTTTGAATATCGCACATGCAATAACTCTGGTCATATGGTGTGCAAGTGTACCGTAACACCCGCATGGGGCAAAAACCCGTTGGAACCAGGTCATACACAGCCCGCTTGCCATCCCCGTAGACGGCCGTAAAACCCGCTTTTTTAGAGTTCAACTATCGTATAGCCTGGGTATAACTTCACACGAGTACGGCCGTAAGTGGGGAAGGTGGGGCGGGATAGGTTTTAATATGAAACATTATCATAAGCTTTCTTGGTGCAAAAACGGCCGTTTATCGGGTCTTTCCCTCATACTCATTTGCAAATGAGTTGCAATTTAGTTGCAATTCCCACTGGTTGGCCGATGGCTTTCACCGTGTCCTGGCTGCTCAGGGCTTGCGCCGGGAAACCATCCTGGCCGATGTGCTGCAAGGGGATAGACGAGATGCCCAATGGTATAGCTTTGGGGCTAACAAAACGCATGGGCTACAGCGGAAAGCTGGCGACAAGAAAAGGATAATTGAGGCCATCTTGAATGATCCGGAGTGGGGGACTATTCCTCTAACAGAAATTGCTACTCATGTCGGGGTTTCTTTTCAATACGTGTCGCAGGTGAAGCTATCTTACAACAGTAGTAAGATACGCGATGTCACCCGCAACGGCCGAACCTTCCCGATGAACACATCCAACATTGGAAGCCGTGACACATCGTCACGGGATGAAGCTGAGGAACTATCTGGTAACGATTACCAGATAGACCGCAAAGCACGGCCGTGCCCCCCATAACAAAAGGTCAATAACAAAAGCTCCATAACAAAAGCCCCACAACAAAAGGTCAATAACAAAAGGTCAATAGCCCACACGGCCGTAAACCGGGCTGTTTCCAGAGGTAGTCATGAGCAGGTGAAATGCGGGTATATGGCAATTTGGGGACCAACCACGGGGCAAGAAAAACGGCCGTCCATTCAGACGGCCGTATCAGGCGTTGACCAACACGAGGAGGGGGCGTCGCTGCCCTATCCTACTCCGACCGTTGTTCCAGTCGCGTTTCTTTTGTGCCAGTTTTAGGGGGGAGGTCGGCGTTTCTGCCGATAGTTTCCCTCGTGTTGTCAGTCGGGTAGGAATGGGGAAATGATAAATGATTTTGACGGCCGTGCAAGAGGCAACCTCCTAACCCACACTTAACCCCTTACACGGCCGTACAGCTACCAATACACCTCGTTTTACCAATCAATACCTATCTATTCATCACGCAGCAGCCACGGCCCAGGCGTTCGATAATCCGCCCATAGACGGGGAACCAAATGACCCAGGCCCGCAGATCGCAGCCGTGCCACCGTTGCCTGCCGTCTCCTCCTGTACGCCTTCATGCGGCATGATGGGTTACAGTAGCGCCGGTGGCCGTGGCTGTTATCAGACAACGGGCGTGTGCAATAGTGGCAACGCAAAGGCTCCAGGAGGAGCTGGACAGACGCCCGTTCCCACTCACTAGCCGATGGTCGGTACACGGCCGTCTCCTTCTGCGTAGGCACCGACGGCCGTCTTTACCGCCTGTGCCGTCCAAAAGACCAGCGCGGCCTTCTTGCCATCAAAATCACTTTCTGATTGCAAAAACCGGCTCATCGTCTCAATCTCCGGGCGATGCTCATCAATGAGCGCCCGTGTCTCCTGCACCAACCCGGTCAACATCTCAATGCTCGGATCAGGCCCGGTATACTCCATAACCCATCGCAAATCAGATTTGCTGACACGAGTTTCCTTCACATACTGTTGCCCAGCCAGGGCAACGATAGCCATATCCCGTTTGCTCAAGCTGCTGCCATAATGCCACACGCAATTTTTTGTTGCCCGTAGCACCCGGCCACCTAGTGCGAGACAAGCCACCACATGGGCGGCTTCGTGTCTGACAGAGGGGCTGATTTCAGCTAACGTCCTGGTTCTCATGATGAGCCGAATGCCGTTTGGAGATTACCAACGGCCGTTTGGAGGTTAGAGATGATACGGTCAAGGTCTTCTTCCTCTACGTCGGTTAAATCAGCAGAAGCCATGACAAGCGGTTTGGGGGTGAACAGGTTCACGTTATCCTTATCCAGGCCCAGCAGCTTCGCTCGCCGTGCCATCACGTCCAGGACGATTTTGGCGGCGTCTTTGTCCAAAATGCCAGGGGTACTGTCTAACCAATCGGCAATGGCTTCCGGGTTTGTCAGGTCAAGCCCGGCTAACGGTTTCAGCCCCACAGCAGCCGGCCACCATGCGGCCGTCAGGTCATCCAGGCGCATCAGTTCCATGGCTAGGATCTGCTCGACCGTCTCCGATGACTTGGTCAATACCTCATTCAGGACGAAACACACGTCACGATGAGCCATTGTCTTGGTGTAGGAAACGCCCAGGTTTTTGCTCATCACAGCCGCGATCTGGCGAAAGGACAGGCCGGTTTTTCGCAAATCAACAGCCATCATTCGCCGTTCAGCCACTTTCAACCCATTGCTCGATGTGTCCATATGCCCACCTTTTGGCCGTTTCCGGGACGGCCGTTCCAACCCATCTCGTTAAGCGTCCCGTAGGGTCATTCATTTGATTTAATCATATCAATTCAATTCAACACCTGTCGGCAACCAGTCAACGGGCAAACTCAGCAGGTCGAGATGTTGCCGATACCAATCGCTTTCAAAATACTCGATTGCGTCAGCCATACCACGGCGGGCGTCCTCCGCGGCCGCGCCGATTACAGAAATCAGCAACCCCTCAAAACCAGTCAGGCCGCAGCTTCGGGGTTTACGGCCGTCCCCTCCTCTCTCAACCTGACTGACTGCACTGCCCATCATTTGTTTTTTAGCCATGTGCCACCTCCAGAAACATATAGATAAGTTTGGATATGATTATATCATATCCTGCCTGTTTTCTGTCTACTATCGTGGTGTTGGCGGTCTGAGTGTTACATTCTGTATAAGTTACATTTTCGGCCTAATTTGCCTCAAATACGGCCGTTTCCCGAACCCGCTCAAGCTGGACAGCCACCAGCCGCCCGGCTTCACTTACGGCCGTTTCCAACGCTTTGAGAGCGTCGCAGACGGCCGTCACATCACCCGCTGGCCCTGTCGCAAATTCAGCCAGGGCCAGGTCAACCAGGCCAGAAGCGGCGCTCTCCACCGTGCCAGGGTATTTGAATGGACGCCACTGCCCATCCTTTTCGAGCCGTTCGATTTGCCAGGCAC
>CXWJ01000958.1_pt1 | contig 23705 bp, 17 predicted proteins | sample 590841 | NCBI WGS metagenome assembly CXWJ01 (sample SAMEA3498367, study PRJEB10139) | wastewater metagenome | biome: wastewater treatment plant; material: activated sludge | place: Austria | collected 2015-01-21 | reverse complement strand
GATCGCGCGCTCGCTGGCGATGCAGCCCAAGATCATGTTGTTCGACGAGCCGACCTCCGCGCTCGACCCTGAGATGATCAAGGAAGTGCTCGACGTGATGACCGAACTGGCGAAATCAGGCATGACCATCCTTGCCGTGACGCACGAGATGGGTTTCGCCCGCGCCGTCGCGGACCGCATGATCTTTTTCGATAAAGGTGAAATCGTGGAGCAGGGGACGCCTGAGCAGATTTTCAATTCCCCGAAGGAAGATCGAACGAAGTTGTTCTTATCGCAGATTTTGAGGCATTAACTTTCCAACTTTCAAACCTTCCAACGTTCCAACGCCCACCGCAAACATCGTCACTTCGATCTGCTTCTTCGTTAATTTCATCATCTCAACCGCATTCTCAGTCGAAACCGCCGCCGCTTTCAAAAATTGACCTGCCATGCCGCCGAGGGTCGCGCCGAGGGCGATGCACTTGGCGATGTCGAGTCCGTCTTTGATGCCGCCGCTGGCGAAGATGGTCATTTCGGGGACGGCTTTCCTCACATTCAAAATCGAATCGGATGTGGGGATTCCCCAGCCGACGAACGTCGCGGCGAGTTGACGGGTGAACTCGTCGGGGGCGCGGTGCATTTCGACTTGCGACCAACTCGTGCCGCCCGCGCCTGCCACATCTATGGCGCTCACGCCGCAATCGGATAATAACCTTGCGGTCCGTTCGGAAATTCCCCAGCCGACTTCTTTTGCAATGATAGGGACTTCGATCTGTTTGCACACGTCTTCGATCTTTTTTGCCAGACCTTCAAAGTTTGTGTCGCCCGCGTCTTGCACGGCTTCTTGCAATGGATTCAAATGCAAATACAGCGCGTCGGCTTGGATCATGTCTATGGCGCGACGGCAGTGGTCAATGCTGTAGCCGTAATTGAGTTGCACCGCGCCGAGGTTGGCGAACAATAAAATATCGGGCGCGACTCTCCGCACTTGAAATGTTTTCGCTTGTTCGGGGTGTTCGATCGCGGCGCGTTGACTCCCGACTCCCATGGCGATGTTCATTTCTTGTGCCGCCTCTGCAAGGCGCAGGTTGATCGTCTCGGCTTCGGCGGTGCCGCCGGTCATCGAAGAGATGAGGATGGGAGCAGCTAGACGTTTGGCGAACAGGTTGACCGTCGTATCGAGCCGGTTTAAGTCGAGTTCGGGCAATGCCTCGTGGATGAAACGGTAGTTCTCCAGTCCTGTGGTCAGCGCGGAGCGGACATCTTGCTCTAGATTGATCTTGATGTGATCGGCTTTTCGTTGGTCTATCGGCGCAACTTTTGACATGGGGCAGTGTTCCTGTGGTTGTAAAATCTAGTACAATTGAGAAAATTCTCTGAGGAGGTTGTCATGTCTGACACATTTAACGACGTAAAGGCGATTATCAAGGATTTACTGGGCGCCGACGAGGCGAAGATCACACCCGAGGCTCGCTTCCGCGAGGACTTGGAGGCTGATTCGCTGGACCTGGTGGAGTTGATCATGGCGTTCGAGGATAAGTTCGGCGCCGAGATTTCCGACGAAGCCGCCCAAAAGATCGCCACCGTCGGCGACGCCGTTTCGTACATCGACTCGCATAAGTAAATCCTTTTGGTGATTATAACCGTAGAGCCGTCCTTGTTGGACGGCTCTACGTGTTTAATTGAGATCGTTGGTTGAGCGCAAGCAGTCGAAACCAACAGGTTTCAAAAGGAAATTTGGAACAAGAGTTGCTTTGCTTACTTGGTGGTTTCGATACGTCCCGCGAACTGCAGGCGGGACTACTCAACCGCCGATTTTATTTCAACAGCGACGGAATCTCTTCAGGATGTTTCGCCACTTTGACTCCCGCGGCTTCGAGGGCTTTGACTTTGCCTTCCGCGGTTCCTGCGCCGCCTTCGATGATCGCGCCCGCGTGACCCATCCGTTTGCCGGGAGGGGCGGTTTGACCGGCGATAAATGAAACGACAGGCTTGGTCATCTTCGACGCGATGAATTCGGCGGCTTTGTCTTCGTCTGTTCCGCCGATCTCGCCGATGAGCACGACTTTTTCGGTGTGCGGATCGTGTTCGAACATTTCAAGAACATCAATGAAATTGGTTCCGTTGACTGGATCACCGCCAATGCCAACGCAGGTGGACGCGCCCATGCCGACGAGTTTCAACGCGTACAACACTTCGTACGTCAGTGTGCCTGAACGCGACACAACGCCGATATTGCCAGGGATCGCAATGTTGCCGGGGATGATTCCCACTTTCGATTCGCCAGGGGTCAACATGCCTGGGCAGTTGGGACCAACCAGGCGAACATTTTTCTGGTCGAGATAATTTCGCACGCGCATCATGTCTTGCACGGCAACGCCTTCAGTGATGCAGACGATGAGGGGAATGCCCGCGTCTGCCGCTTCAAACATCGCGTCGGGAGCGAAGCGTGCAGGGACGAAGATCACGGTCGCGTTTGCGTCGGTCGCTTCTTTTGCGAGTTTGACCGAATCGAACACCGGGACTTTTCCATCTAACACCCATTCGCCGCCTTTGCCGGGAGTGACGCCCGCGACAAGGTTTGTACCGTACGCCAGCATCTGCGTGGAGTGAAAGAGACCTTCGTTGCCAGTGATGCCTTGCACGACCAAGCGTGTGTTTTTATTGATTAGGATACTCATCTTGCCGCCTCCACTGCTTTCTTCGCCGCGTCGGCAAGAGTCTCTGCTGTGATCATCTTTGCATCTTTCAAAATTTGGCGTCCTTCTTCCGCGTTCGTGCCGACGAGCCGCACGACCATTGGAACTTTCGGTTTGACTTCATCCATCGCGACTAAAATTCCACGCGCCACTTCGTCACAGCGGGTGATGCCGCCGAAGATGTTGAAGAGAACCGCCTTCACGTTCGGGTCAGACAAGATGATCTTCATCGCCGCGGCAACTTTATCCGATCCTGCGCCGCCGCCGATATCCAAAAAGTTGGCTGGCTCGCCGCCGAAGAGTTTGACGATGTCCATGCTGGTCATCGCCAAGCCTGCGCCGTTGACCATGCACCCGATGTTGCCGTCGAGTTTGATGTACGAGAGTCCATACTTGCGCGCTTCGGTTTCGGCGGGCGCTTCTTCATCTATATCGCGCATTTCATTTAAGTCAGCATGACGGAACATGGCGTTGTCGTCAATCATCATCTTGCCGTCGAGCGCAACGAGGCGATTATCTTTTGTGATGACCAACGGATTGATCTCCGCCAGCGTCGCATCGGTTTCGAGATAGGCTTGCCATAGCCCTGCCGCGATCTTGCTGAACTCGCGCCAGTGTTCGCGCGGCAGATCAATCGAAGCGGCGATGTCGCGCGCTTGATAATCTCGCAAGCCCAACAGCGGATCAATATGAACTTTGATGATTTTCTCTGGCGTCGTGGCGGCGACTTCCTCGATGTCAATGCCGCCTTCACCCGAGGCGATCATCACAGGCTTTTTTGCCGCGCGGTCATTGGTGATGGCGAAGTAAATTTCATGTTCGATAGCGGCGGCTTCGTCCACGAGAACTTTGCGGACGGGCAAGCCTTTGATCTCCATCGCAAGGATCTGTTGCGCAAGTCCCTCGGCTTCTGCCGCGCTTTTGGCAACTTTGATGCCGCCCGCTTTGCCGCGCCCGCCCACCAGCACCTGCGATTTAATAACAACGCGGCCCCCCAGCTCTTCGGCAATATGTTTCGCCTCAACAGCGGTAGCCGCTATCCGTCCCTTGGGGATCGGGATTCCATACTTTGCAAAGATCGTTTTGGATTGATACTCGTGAAGTTTCATATGTCCCTTCAAGTTTTCAAGATAAAAGCACGGGCATTATACCACCCTCATTTTGACTCGCAAAAATTTATGGTATCCTTTCAAGCCCGCTATGAAATATTTACTCCGAACCCGAATTTTTCTCAAGCCATATGTGTGGCAAATCCTTGCGACTCTCTTGATGTTGGTCATCATCACCGCGCTCAACCTCCTCGTCCCGCGGATTATTCAGACGGCGGTGGATGACGGACTCGCGCGCGGCGACATGAGTCGGATCGCCCAATCCGCGCTTCTCCTCCTCGGACTTGGGCTTGGTTCGGCTTTCCTCAGCCTGGTCCACCGCTACACCACCGAATGGATCGCGGCGCACGTCGGCTATGACCTGCGAAACCGCACGTACGATCACATCCAGCATTTGCCGTTCACTTATCACGACCACACGCAATCGGGGCAACTCATCTCGCGCTGTATCGAAGACGTGCGCTCGATAGAAAAATTTTCAGGCAGCGCCGTCTCCGATCTCGTGAAATTTATCATGCTTGCCATCGGCGTGATTTACTCCATGGTCGCGGCGAATCCGTTGCTGGCGGCTATCGCGCTTCTGCCGATGATTCCGCTCGTGTTCATGACCTCCAGTTTTGGCACGAAGATCGGCAAATTGTTTTTCATCGTAGATCAAGCGATGGGCGAGGTCTCGAACCGCTTGCAGGAAAATGTCGTCGGCGTGCAAGTTGTTCGCGCGTTTGCGCGTGAGAAATATGAGATCAAGAGGTTCACCGACGCAAACAATGTTGTCTTCAAATCGTGGGTACATGTCATTGACGAGTGGTCGAAGATCATGCCGACCACGAACTGGCTCACGACGGTCAGCGTCATTTTGATCCTGTGGTTCGGCGGACAAATGGTCATGGACGGCACGTTGACCATCGGCGCGATCGTCGCGTTCAACGCGTACATCTTGATGATGGCGGAACCAGCCCAACAGTTGACGGGACTCGTCAATGCGGGCGGCGAGGCGGCGGCGGGCGCGCAGAGAGTCTTTGAAGTGTTGGACATCGAGCCTGCGATCCAGTCCGCGCCGAACGCGGTGAAAATGGAATCCCTGCGCGGCGAGGTTGAGTTCCGCGATGTGAGGCTGAATTACAAGGGAGAGCGAACCGCCTCGTTGAATGGAATCAGTGTGAATGTTCAGCCGAATCAAATCGTCGCGTTGATCGGACCGACAGGTTCGGGCAAAACGTCTTTCATCAATCTCATCCCGCGTTTTTACGATGTGACCGAAGGCTGCGTGCTGGTTGATGGCGTGGATGTCCGCGAGATGGACTTGGTCACGCTCAGAAAACAAATCGGCATCGTTCTGCAAACCTCGTTGTTGTTTTCCGACTCGATCAAAGCAAACATTGCCTATGGTCGCCCCGAAGCAACGATGGACGAAGTGATCGCCGCCGCGAAAGCCGCGCAAGCGCATGAGTTTATCGAAGGCTTTACCAATGGCTACGACACCATCGTCGGTGAGCGCGGTGTGACGCTTTCAGGTGGACAACGCCAGCGTGTGGCGATTGCGCGCGCGTTGTTGATGAATCCGCGCATTTTGATTCTCGACGACTCAACATCCTCTGTTGATACCCAAACTGAGAAATTAATCCAAGCCGCGCTGGATACGTTGATGGAAGGGCGTACCACTTTCGTGATCGCGCATCGCCTCTCCACCGTCCGCCGCGCAGACTTGATCCTCGTGCTGGATAAAGGTCAGATCGCCGAACGCGGCACACATGAAGAACTTCTCAAACGCGGCGGGCTGTACAAAGAGATCCACGACCTGCAATTGGTGGATCATGCTGGGTTTGCGGAGGAAGTGGAAGAGATTCAATTTGAAGATATTAAACCTGATGAGGATTCGCGCGAGATTGCGTAAGGTGAATTTTCGCGCTGAGCGGAGCGTCCTTCGTCTGCGTTCGTCGCAACTTGCGCTCCTCACTCCGCTCAGGACGATATGAATCTTTGCAAAGAGCGCAGGCGAAGCGCGGAATGATAGACCCATCGCGCTGAGCGGAGCGTTCTTAGTCTGTGTTCGTCACATCATACGCTCCGCACTCGCTCAGGACGAAGGAAATTTATGCAGGGAGCGCAGACGAAGCGCGATAGAAGTGATATCTATGCCATACGCTGTTTATATTCTCAAATGTGCTGACGGTAGTTACTACACAGGATCGACCCGAGAATTGGAAGGTCGCCTCAAAGAGCATCAAACAGGAGCGCATCCTGAAGCGTACACGTTCACTCGTCGCCCCGTTCAGCTTGTTTGGAGTGAGGTTGTGGAAACATACCCTGAAGCTTTTCAATGGGAACACAGAATTAAAGGTTGGAGTCGTGCGAAGAAAGAAGCATTGATCCGTGGCGATATTGAAGGAATACATCAGATTGTGAAAGATGAAAGAAAGAGAAGAGAGAAGAATAAAAAGCAACCATCGCGCTGAGCGGAACGAGCGATAGCGAGTGAAGACGAAGAGGAGATATTCATCCCGCGCGCTTCGCCTCCGCTTCTTGCATAACCTCCTTTCGTCCTGAGCGGAGTGAGGAGCGTAAGTTGCGACGAACGTAGACGAAGGATGCTCCGCTCTGCGCGATAAAACAAAAACTATGACCACCAAAATCATCCCTCCACAATTCATCACCCAATCGGAAGAGACGCTGGACAAGGGCTACGACCCCAAAGTGGCGCGTGGATTGTTGCGCTTCGTGAAGCCTTACACGCCGCGGATGTTCTTTGCATTGATCTTGATGATCATCGTGACCGCCGCGGCTGTATCGGGACCGTACTTCGTCAAACTCGCCATAGACGAGGGAATCGGCGCGAAAGACGTCCACGCGCTGAGAAACATTGTGCTGACGTATTTGGTAATTTCCGTCATCCAACTGGTCACAAACTTTTATCGCGTGCGGATCATGTCGCGTGTGGGACAGCATGTGTTGTATGATGTCCGCACGGCGATGTTCGAGCATTTGCAGAATCTTTCGCTAAGTTTCTACAATCGCTATAGCGTGGGGCGGGTTATCACGCGCGTTATCAACGATGTTGGCACATTGCGCGAGTTCATCACGTGGGCGGTGTTGGCGATCGTGCGAAATTTGCTTGGCATCATCGGCACGCTGGTTGCGATGCTCGCGCTCGATGTGAAGTTGTCGCTACTCACGTTTACCGTTTTGCCGTTCATGGTGTTGGCGACGATCATCTTCCGCAAAGCGGCGCGGCAGAATTATCGCAAGGTCCGCGCCGCCGTCTCGTGGACAAACTCGGTGCTGGCGGAAAATGTCAACGGCGTGCGGGTGGTGCAGGCGTTCTCGCGGCAGGAGAAAAATTATTCCAACTTCAGCGGCTACGTCAATCGTTATTATCTCGAAACGAGTCTCGACGCGGCGAAGGTCGCGTCGCTGTTCACGCCAGTGGTGGATGTCCTCGGCGCGATTGCCACCGCCATCGTCGTGTATATCGGCGGGAAATATGTGTTGAACACCGAGATCACTGCGGGCGTGTTGATCGCTTTCATTTTATACATTGACCGCTTCTTCGAGCCGATCCGCGATATGAGTCGGCGCTTCGACACGCTTCAGTCCACGATGGCGGGCGGCGAACGGATCCTCGAACTGCTCAGCCAGCCCGTCGAGGTTCAGGACGCGAAAAACGCCGAAGAGTTAGGGGCAGTTATCGGCGGCGTCCGATTCGAAGATGTCCAGTTTTATTACAAGGATGACCAGCCGATCCGTCCTTCGTCTGCGGGACTGACGAGCATCAGTCCCTCCGCTCAGGACTTGGTACTCGATGGGATCAATCTCAATGTGGATGCGGGGCAGACGGTGGCGCTCGTCGGCGAGACGGGCGCGGGCAAGACGACCATCGTCAAACTGCTCGCGCGATTCCACGACCCGACTTCGGGCTGTGTGCGCGTGGACGGCGTTGACCTGCGGACGGTGACTCAGGCGTCGCTGAGGCGGCAGATGGGCATGGTATTGCAGGATCCGTTTTTGTTCACTGGCACCGTGAAGGAAAATATTTTGTTCGGTCGTTTGGATGCAAATGACAAGGAAGTGATCCACGCGGCGCAGGCGGTGGGCGCGCACGACTTTATCATGGGTTTGAAAAATGGATACGAAACTTCGGTGGAGGAGGGCGGCGCGACGTTGAGCGTGGGGCAGAGGCAGTTGATCTCGTTCGCGCGCGCGTTGCTCGCCGACCCGCGCATTTTGATCCTCGATGAAGCGACTTCGTCAGTGGATACGCAGACCGAGCAGATCATTCAGAAGGCGCTTGCGACTCTCTTGAAAGGACGCACATCGTTCGTGATCGCGCATCGCCTTTCGACGATCACATCCGCAGATAAGATCGTGGTCATTCACGATGGAAAGATCGTCGAGCAAGGCTCGCACGCTGAGTTGTTGTCGAATCAGGGGATGTATTATGATCTTTATAAAACAGGGTTCCAAGAGTAGGGGCGACCCGCCCAGCGCAGATCAATTTCGCTGATTGCAAAGTTGCATTGCCCATTGTGTTGAGAGATGACCACGAAGGGTCGCCCTTACAGCTAGCATCGAACAAGGTTTCAGGAGTAAGGGCGACCCGCCCAGCACAGACCAATTTTGTTGATTGCAAAGTTGCATTGCCTATTGTGTTGAGAGATGACCACGAAGGGTCGCCCTTACAGCTAGCATCGGACGGGGTTTCAGGAGTAGAGCGCCCCCCTCCCGGCCTCCCCCAAATCCGACAGCGGAATTTCGAATTCGCATTCATATATTTCAAGTCGGATTTGGGGGAGGTGCCGAAGGCGGAGGGGGTGAGTTGTATCAGACGAGGTTTCAGGAATTAATCATTTACTCAAAGCCTGATGACTTTTTGGATTGACCTGGCTTTAGATGTCGAAAACTGGTACGAAGTCGGCGTCTACTAATGTGTTTCCTGCTTCCCCGATAGACTTCCTTAGCATAGATTTCTAAGACAATAAATGAGCCGTAAATTGCGCCTATAATTACTATTGAGATTATCAATGCCCAAAATGGTGTCCATTTATTGAAGCTAAAAGCAGTTATTACAGTAACAATTCCCCAGATGAGAAGTATTGTTTTTCTAAAATTTCCATTAACTCTTTCACTATCTACTCCAATGATGAAAACCACAAATGCAAATCCTGATGTTGCCATAAACAGTAGCAACCACAGACCCAAATCTCTTGGAATACTAAAGAAATATTCAAACCACATCAAAGCAAACGCCAAAACGAAATAAAATGTATTTCCCGATGCGTAGATTTTCTTGTAGATTGCAGGATCATATTCGTATATTTCATCTTCTTGATATGGTTTGAAGTATCTATCAATTTGCATAAACAATTTCGGAATTACCGAGAATAGACTCAAAATCATAAGAGCAGTGATTATTATTAGAAAATTTTGTGAATTGAATTTCAAAGACAGCGGCGCATCTTGTAGAACCGTAGGTGTAGTTTGAGGGAAAGGGGTCGGCGAAATCGTAGCAAATGGTTGTGTCAACACTACTGGTGGAATATCTCTGACTTCTGCTGCTTGTGTAGTTTGAATTGGAAGTCGATCCTTCATTAACAAAAACTGCCCCGCAATAACTGCTGATACGATCGTACCCATCGCGGTAATGACCGCTGCTAGTACTTGCCACTTTCCCGAATCTTTTTCCATGAATTTTAATTCCATGAGTAGTATACCATTTCTGTTTTCACTCAGTACATGATTCTGTATGCCTGAAGATTCAATCAATCGCAGTGTACAATTCGCTCTATGAAACAGCACGTCAGCCTGTTTGGCGTTTTTATATTCCTCACGGCTTGCCAATCCACCTTGAGTTCCTCAACTCAAACCCTCCCTCCACCGCGCGTTGTGATCGAGACCATCACGCCTTCGCCGCTTCCAACGGAGACGCCGCTCCCGTCGCCGACTCCTACAACCGAGGAATTGATCTATCCCTACACCATCGAGGGACTGCGCCAGCATGATTTTCAAAGCGGGAAAATTCGCACCCTCGAAACACTCACCGAAACGGACAAGTACACCGCGTACCTGATCGAGTATCCTAGCGATGGGTTGACGATCACGGGCGTGATGCAGATTCCGAAAGGCGAAGGTCCGTTCCCTGTGATCGTGATGAATCACGGATTCTACGCGCGAAGCGTTTTCACCTCTGGCGATGGCACGGATCGCTCGTCCGCGTTTCTGGCGGAGCATGGGTACATCACCCTTGCGTCTGATTATCGCAGTTGGGGCGGCTCAGATGTGGGGGAGAGTCTGTTCTATTCGGGCTTAGCGATTGATGTGATCAATCTGCTCAATGCGATTCCGTCCATTCCGCAGGCGGATGCGACGCGCGTTGGGATGTGGGGTCACAGCATGGGCGGGGGAGTGACGATGAAGGTTCTGGCTGTAATCGGTGATTTCGACGCTTTGACTGCGCTCCGCTCCGCTCAGCGCGTGAAGGCGGCAGTTTTATATTCCTCCGTCAGCGCGGATCATGCGGATGTGATCGCGCGGTGGGGGAATGGATGTCTCGGTGACATTGCGGCGGGCGAGCAATTATTTGGATGCAACTCGGCGGATGTTGTTCCGCTTGAGTTGCCGAATAATTTGATCAACGCGTTTGTGAATGCGCCGAGCGATTCAGAATTGATGAAGCGCGTCTCGCCGATCAATTATGTCGATTCGATCAACGCGCCGATACAAATTCACTACGGGGAGAAAGACGGTCTCGTGTACAGCGGCACGCCGCCTGAGTGGTCGCTCAAGTTGAATCAAGCATTGCTCGACGCGGGCAACGACGTTGAACTCTTTCGCTACGAAGGCGAGGGTCATTCGTTTGTCGGTCAGCCGTGGTTTGATTTTATGGTACGCGTGTTGGATTTCTTTGACGATAATCTCAAGTAGAATCGAAAAAAAAACTAGCCACGGATTTCACGGAAAAGAACCTCACCACGAAGGACACAAAGGACACAAAGGGGGAAAGGCAGTTTGATTTTATGAGGTTTTCCTTTGTGACCGTCGTGTCCTTTGTGTTAAAAAAGAGGAAATATAAATGAACAACGCGCGACCACAGATGAAGATGTTGACGGAGGATCAAAAGCGGGAGATACATCAATACACGTTGAAACTGTTGGCGACGACGGGAGTGCGCGTGGACTCGCCGTCAGCGGTGGAGATGCTGGAGAAAAGAGTCGGTAGGCTGAACGTCGAGGGAAGAAGCGTGCGGATACCGAGCGAGGTGGTCGAATGGGCGATCAAGTCCGCGCCGAGGCGAATCCAAATCTACGACCGAAGAGGGAATCCGCAATTCCAAATTGGGAGCGAAGAAGATCGCGCGCGATTCGGAATCGGTGTCACCGCGTTGTTTTATCAAGAGCCAGAGACCGATACGCCTGTGGAGTTTCAACGCAAACACATGCAAGACATGGTGCGCGTGGGAAATAAACTGCCGCTGTACGACATGGTCTCGACGGTGGGCATTTGCCGCGATGTGCCAGATTATCTGACGGACTTGATCGGCTCGCTTGAACATTTTGCGAACGGCACGAAGCCGATGGTGTTGTTGTGTTCGGACGAACATAAGTTTGACAATGTGTTGAACATGATCCAACATCTGCACTCGCGCGACCTCGGCGATAAGCCTTTCATCATTCCGTATTTCAATCCCGTTTCGCCGTTGGTGATGAACGCTGGCACGGTGGACAAAATGAAGAGCGCCATCGAGCGCGGACTGCCCGTTGTGATCTCGAATTACAGTTTGTCGGGCGCGACCACGCCGATCACGCCCGCAGGGACGATTGCCGTGTTGATGGCGGAGTTGCTCGCGGGCTTGGTCATCGGGCAGTTATATAAAGAAGGCGCGCCGATGTTCCTCGGCATGTTGCCCGTCTATCTCGACATGAAAACCCTGCAAAATTTTTACGATCCGCAAAGCGTCGTAGACAGCCTCGCCTGCGCAGAGATGATGGCGTTTTACGGAATCCCGCATTGCGGCACGTCGGGGAGCGGCACAGGCTGGGGCATGGACTTGCTCGCCGCGGAAACATTTTGGATGAACACGTTGATGATGACTCTCACGAAGGGCGGCATCGCTCCGTTCATCGGCGATACGCTGGGATCGAAAGCCGTCTCGCCGTTGACGTTCATCTACTGTCACGAGATCATTGACCAGGCTCTGCGCTTCGCTTCGGGATTTCAGCTTGACTCAAGCCATGTGGGCTTGGATGAAATCCACGCGGTCGGTCCAGGCAAGGGATTCGTCTCCGCGCCGTCTACGTTGAAAAATTACAAAACGGGATACTACGTCAGCCGCATCTTCCCGCGCTGGAGCATGGAGAAGTGGCTGGAGGCGGGTCAACCGCATGTGCAGAAGAGGTTGAAAGAATATGCGATTGAATTTCTGAAAGATTTGCCCGCGCCTGAGGATCATGAGGAGGTGATGAGGAGGGGGGAGGAGTGGGTTGAGGGGTGGGTAGTAAAGAGTGGAAGAAAGTGAGCAGTTATCAGTGAACAGCGGGCAGTAATTGGTAATTGGTAATTTTGGCGGTGGAGAGTTGCCTTTTTGTTTATAATCGAGGTATCTCATTCAAAGAGTGATCATCACACATGGCAAAACTCGAAGACCTCATCAAACAAATCCCTGACGCAAAACTTCGGGCGGAAATTGCCCGCGAAGCCGCGGCGCTCAAAGCCACCAAGAAATTTGGGCTGGTTTTTGAAGAACACATCCCCGAACAGGTGCAATTGCCCAATCTCCCTGTGCGGACAGGCTCGCGCGTCGTCAAACGCGGAAATGGGAAACAAGTCTTCCAAGTCATTGACATCAAAGGCAAGACTGCCCAACTTATGCCTGAACCTGAAGGGCAGGAAGAAACCGCCAAGCTGGACGAGTTGGTGGTGGTCAAGCGCTTTGGCGAACCGATTTACCCAACCCTCACGCCCCGCGAACGGATTGAACGCGCTCCCGACAAGCCCTGGCATACCATTATCAACGCCGATAACTTTCATGCCCTGCAACTCTTGTTGTATTGTTATGAAGGCATGGTAGATGTGATTTACATTGACCCGCCCTATAACACAGGCGCAAGGGATTGGAAATATAACAACGATTATGTGGATCGAAACGACCAATACCGCCATAGTAAATGGCTGGCTATGATAAAACGGCGGGTTATTCTGGCAAGTAAACTCTTGAAATCCAACGGCATTCTCATTGTTACTATCGACGATAATGAATTGTTTCATTTGGGCACGTTGCTCGAAGAGCAATTTCCAGCGCATGACCTATTCACAATCACAATAGAGCACAACAAACGCGGAAGAAGAGGGAAAAACTTTGCCAAGTCCAACGAATGGGCAATTTTCCTCGTGCCAAAAGGAAAAGATGTAATTCGGGAAGAATCTATGGGTCAAACAATTGGCGGGGAAACCAGAAATCTTCGTAGAACTGGAAGTGGCTCAAAGCGTACAGAACGATGGCGAAAGTTTTATCCAATTTGGGTCAACGAGGAGACATTAGAAATTGTTGAAGCAGGTGATCCTGTCCAGATTGACGCTTCTTGGGAAGTGACCCGTAAAAATGGTCTTATCTCTGTTTGGCCAATCGACGAAGACGGCAAAGAAAAAAATTGGCATTATGGGATTGTGAGGACTCGCCAAGCAATTGAAGATGGAAAATTGGAAGCTAGACCGCAATCTTACGGGATTCAAATTTATTACACGCTTCGAGAGAAGGACTCGAAAAAATATAAAACTGTTTGGAGTAAACCAGCTTTAGATGCAAGCACATATGGTTCGGAACTTCTAGATGAAATACTAGGTGATGAGGCGGAATTCGAATATCCAAAATCTCTCTATGCAGTACTGGATTGCTTGAAAGCCTCATGCGGTCATTTGAAAGATGCACTTATTTTAGATTTTTTTGCAGGTTCTGGAACGACTCTCCATGCATCCGCTTTGCTCAATTCTGAAGATGGCGGCTCACGCCGTTGTATCTTAGTAACGAATAATGAAGTAAATGAGAAGTTAGCGACGGGCCTCAATGAAAGAGGTGTTTATACGGGACAAGCTGAATTTGAACAGTATGGTATATGTGAGAGTGTTACATGGCCGAGGTCTAAGTTCGTGCTCAATGGCAAGCGTGATGACGGTACAGAATTATCTGGCATATATCTTAGTGAACTAGAGACGAAAGGGGTAGATAAAATAAAGAAAGCAAAGGGACCACAAGTCAAAGGGCGTAAGATGAAAGAAGGCTTCGAAGAAAACATCGAATACTTCCGCCTTGATTTTCTGGATCCGCACGAAGTCGCCGTTGGCGAAAAGTTTGAAGCCATCGCTCCCATCCTGTGGCTTATGGCTGGCGCACAGGGCAAACGTGAAAACGATAAAGGCGAAAAAGGTTGGTTCATTCCCAAAGGGTCGCCGTTTGCCGTGCTGATTGACGAACACGCCTTCAATCAATTCAAGAAAGCCATCGCCAAACGCACCGACCTGACGCACATCTTCCTTGTGACCGATAGCATCGAGGGCTATCGCAGTATGATCGCTCAATTGCCCGAAGGCGTTAAAACTAAAATGCTCTACAAAAGTTACCTCGATAATTTCAAGATCAACATCGAGGGAAGCCTATGAACATCGAACTCAAAGGCTTTCAATCTACGGCTGTAGATGAACTTCTCAAATATGTTCGCCGCGCCCGCCGTGACGCGCTGGACGGCGAAACGCAAGCCATCGTCCTTTCTTCGCCAACTGGTTCGGGTAAAACGGTCACCATAACATCCCTGATGGAACGTATTTACGAAGGCGATGATTCCTTCCCACCTGACCGCGAAGCAGTCTTTTTGTGGGTCAGCGATTCGCCTGAATTGAATACGCAGAGTTACGACAAAATCCTGAAACAATCCAGCCTGTTTCCAAAAAGTCGGCTGGTGAAGATCGAACCGCCGTTCAGTCAGGAACGTTTTGAATCAGGCAAAATCTATTTCCTGAACACTCAAAAACTCGGCAAAGATAGCCTGCTCACTAAGACGGGCGACGGGCGCGATTACACCATCTGGCAGACAATTCAAAACACCTCAGCCTCCAAGCCTGCCAGTTTTTACGTCATTCTCGATGAAGCGCATCGCGGCATGAGCGAAAACAAACGCGAACGCGAACAAGCCAATTCGCTTGTCCAGCGTCTTATCAAAGGCTCTCCCGAAGTTGGCTTGAGTCCTGTCAAACTGATCGTTGGGATGTCCGCCACACCCGAACGCTTTAGCCGCCTGATCGAAGGAACGGGACGAACGAAACGAGAATATTTGATCGACCCCGAATCGGTCCGCAACTCAGGCTTGCTCAAAGATGAGATTCTGTTAGCCTTCCCTGACGAAAAACAACCCTCCGACTGGTCATTGCTCGAAGTCGCCGTCAAACGCTGGAGAGATTTCAACAAAGCGTGGGAAAAATATTGCGCAACGCAAAAGATTGAAAATATCGTCAAGCCTGTGCTTGTCGTTCAAGTGGAAGATGGCAGTAAAACGACTCTTTCACAGACCGATTTGAATCAACTTGTCCAAGTGGTGGAACGCGTGACAGGTCGCTTGCCTGAAAATGCCTGGGCGCACGCTTTTCAAGAAGATAACGACATCGAGGCGGGAGGTCAACGCATTCGCAAGATTGACGCATCCAAAATCGAAGACGATCCTTTGGTTCAAATCGTCCTATTCAAAATGAGTCTGTCCACAGGTTGGGATTGTCCCCGCGCCGAAGTGATGATGTCCTTCCGCAAAGCGAACGACCATACTTCCATCGCCCAATTGGTAGGAAGAATGGTACGCACGCCGTTAGCAAGAAGTATCGAAGGACAAGAGTTTTTGAATACTGTTTCGCTGTACTTGCCGCACTATGACCGTGATGGTCTGAAATCCATTCTGGAAAAACTCAAGAACCCCGATGCCGATACAGGCATTGCTGTTAAAGCGACCGAAGAAAATGAATATATAGCCTTGCCGCGCGCGTGGGGCAAGGAAGAGTTGTTCGGCGTATTGGCAACACTCCCAACGTATAAAGTCGAAAAACAGGAAAAGACTTCGCACGTCAAACGTCTCATCAAACTGGCTCGTCAAATGACCATGTTTGATGAAATTGATAAAGACGCTTTGCCAAAAGCCAAATCCCTGATCGTTCAAGCGCTCGATGAAGAACTTGATAAGTTGCGCAAGAGAAAAGATTTTATCGGCAATATGGCCGCCAATCAGGAAATTGAAATTCGGGAAGTTGCTGTTCAATTTGGCGATTGGGTTGAAATCCCCGAAGGCAAGAAGTTGAAGGTCAAAGCCACGCCTGAAAACATCGAAGACCTGTTCAATCAATGCGGGCGTATTTTGGGCGAAGGTCTGCACATGACCTTTTGGAAAGCAAAGAAAGACCTGCAAAATCCATATCGCCGCCAACTGGAACTATATGGCATTCTGCAAGAACAAGAAACGTTCAAAAAACTAGAACGCGCGTGCAAAGGATCTCTCGATGCGCTGTATGAGCGACGGCGAATCTCGATTGAGAAACTTCCTTCCAGCAGGCAGGAGGAATACCGCCGTATTTACTTCCGAATGCAGAAAGAGCCAACAGCCGAGCCGCTTGTCCCTTCGACGGATTACCCTGGGAAAAAGACAGGCACGCGCCTTGAAAAGCATTTATACACAGACGAAACAGGCGCTTTCTTTGAAAACTTCGATGCTTCATCGTGGGAACCAGAAACCCTTGCGGTCGAATTGAAGAAGCCCGAAGTCATTGGCTGGCTCCGCAATTTGCCGCGTAAAGATTGGTCGCTTTGTATTCCTTATGATGAAGGTGGGGCAATAAAACCGATGTATCCCGACTTTATTGTTTTCCGAAAAGTGAAAGGAAAGATTGTTGTTGATATCCTTGATCCACATACGACTGCGTTTTCGGATGCCGTCTTCAAGGCAAAAGGCATGGCGGCTTATGCTGAACTGCATGGAGAGTCTTTTGGTCGTATCGAAATAATCAATCAGATCGGCGGAAAATTGCTAAGACTCGATTTGAACAATGAGAAGATCAGGAAAAATGTTCTTGGCGTCAATGACGTTCCACAATTGAATAAGTTGTTTGAAGCGGGTTAGTCATGGGGCTTCCCGTGTCGCTGGGCGTAAAATGAACAACAAAACCTTTCTGCTTGCGCTCGCCTTGATCGCCGTGATTTCACTTCCCTTTTTGCCTGTTTTTCCCCTGTTGGTTGAGGGACGCGAATTCTCGCAAGCAGGCGAATCGCTTTATCAGGAATGGAGGCTGGTTTCTGTCCGCGAGTATTACGGCTATGCCCAATACGCTCAATCCGCGTGGCTGGACTCGACGAAAATTGCGTACACTTTGCTGGCGTTGATCTATTCTTTTATTCTTGCGTCCAGTTTTGTGTTGATTGTCCGCGGGTTGGTAAGGGGATTGAAAGCGAAAAGAGGTGAAGTCTAATGTCAAATAATTCCTACGACATCCTCATCATCGGCGGCGGGGTGATGGGATGCGCGACGGCGTATTACCTGCTCAAGTTCGATCCGCGCTCGAACGTCGCCATCCTTGAAATGGACTCGACCTACGAGAAAGCGTCCACGCCGCTATCGGACGGCAATACGCGTATTCAGTTCAACATCAAAGAGAATATTCAAATGTCGCAGTACGGACTTGAGGTTCTCAAGACCTTTGCCGACGATATGGCTGTGGATGGCGTCAAACCCGACCCCGCGTTTCGCCAGCAGGGGAATCTGTTCGTGTTGGATGAAGCGAGCCGCGACGAATCACACGAGGGGATGCTTTTGCAAAAGAGTCTCGGCTGTGAAGTCGAATGGCTGACGCCAGAGGGAGTGCAGAAATATTTTCCCCACTACAACTTGAAAGGATGCGTCGCAGGGACGTTCGGTCCGCGCGATGGGACGATGTCGCCGATGGCGGTGTTGGATGGATACAAAAAGAAAGCGATTGCTCTCGGCGCGAAATATGTCCAAGCCGAGGTGGTTGAAGTTTTGAAGCAGGGAGATCAAGTTGTTGGTGTGAAACTCGTGTCAGGCGAAATTTTGAAAAGCAACATCGTGATGAACGCGGCGGGCGCGTGGGCGCCGATGATCGCCAAATCCGCTGGCGTGGAGTTGCCGATCGCGCCGACAAAGCGACAAGTCACGATCGTTGAGACGATTTATCGCGGTGAAAGCATTTTGCCCGCTTTATTTCTGCCCTCAGGTTTGTACGTTATTCACGAGGGCGAGGGACTGTTCATGGTCGGCATATCGTTCCCCGATGATTACATCGGCTACAACGACTTCCGCTGGGAGAAGAACGTCTTCGAGGAGCGGATCTGGCCCGAACTTGTGGAATACATCCCTTCGTTCGACCGACTCAAAATCCTGCGCGGCTGGGCGGGGCTGTACGAGGTCAACACGCTGGATGGCAACGCGATCCTCGGCGAGTGGACTCAACTGAAAGGCTTCTTTCTCGCCAACGGATTTTCAGGTCACGGGTTTCAGCAGGCTCACGCGGTGGGGAGATACATTGCCGAGTTGATGCTGGGCAAAACGCCGACGCTTGACCTGTCCATTTTTTCGCCGCAGAGGATTTTGGAGAATAAGCCTGTGTTTGAGAGTAGGAGAAAGATAATTTAAGTGAACTCGGTGGTTGAGTAGCCCGAAGCGTCAGCAAAGGGCGTATCGAAACCACAGGTTCGCATACAAACTTTTGGAACAAACATATATTACGGCGTGGTGGTCTCGATACGGGCTTGGTTTCGATACGCTCGCAAACTGCGCTCGCTACTCAACCAACAGCCCTACTCGACCACCGATATATCCTTGACGCATCAAATTCCCAGTGATAAACTCCGACCATCTTACCCAACCTTGAAAGGAGGCATGTTCCCATGAAAGCCACTGTATTATCCACAACCCAAGTTTTGAACGCGCCTCCCAAGGGTGAATCGTAATAACGACTTCAGTCGTCTTGTATTGCCATTCAACCGCAGGCGTGTTCTCCCTGCGGTTTTTGTTTTAACTCTTTGTGCATGTCATTCTGAGCGAAGCGAAGAATCTCTGACAATATCGTAGAGACCCTTCGCTAGCGCTCACATCGTCCCGATGTCCTTCGGGAGGGTGACATACCAAGAGAGCAACCGCATACTATCGCACCCTCTTATCATTTCAAAAGCAATAAAAAATGGACACAAAACAATACATTCAAATTTTCGACGAATTGGATGATAACGATCAATCCAGCAGTGCAACAAAAAACGGACGCAAACAAAAATATCCGCTTCGCAACCCGAAGAAAGAATCGGAGTCGGATCATCAGTTCAGATCCCAGCAAGACGATTCGGCGAGTACGTACAAGTTCACGTACAAAGCCGCGCGCTTCGAGGAATGGTGGCTTCTCGATTCCATCGGTCCGTTTTACGAACACAAACTTATCAGCGATGTCTTGCGTCGGCTCAAGGGCGGCAAAGAGGCGTCCGTATATCTGTGTCAGGCTTCCCTTGAGTCAGAGGCGTCTCTCCTCGCGGCGAAGGTGTATCGTCCGCGCTCATTGCGAAATCTCAAGAACGATCAGATCTATCGCACGGGTCGCACCGATCTCGGCAAAGATGGCAAGCGACTGGTCAAAGAGGCAGACATCAACGCCATCATCAAGCGCACGGCGTACGGCGAGGAAGTCCGTCACACATCGTGGATCGCGTATGAGTTCAGCACGCTCGAGATGCTCCACGCCGCGGGCGCCGATGTGCCGAAACCTGTGGGCATGGAGAAGAACGCGATTCTGATTGAATACATTGGGGATGCTGGCAACGCCGCGCCGACCCTCAACACAGTGACTCTCGAACGCGATGAAGCGCGCGAATTGTTTGACCGCGTCATTCGCAATTTAGACCTGCTTCTAACCCTCGAGCGGATCCACGGCGACTTGTCCGCTTACAACATCCTCTACTGGGACGGCGACATCACACTGATAGATTTCCCGCAGGTGACTTTCACCGAAGCGAATCCATCGTCGTGGGTGATCTTCTTGCGCGATGTGACTCGCGTGTGTCAATACTTCAGATCGCAAGGTGTGAAGTGTGACGCCCGCAAACTCGCCGCCGACTTATGGACATCGCATGGATATCAAGTTGTAAAAGAAGTTCATCCGCTCTATCTCGACGCCGAGAAAAAAGAAGATCGTCGTCTGTGGGAAAAGCAAAAATAGTTTCCGTCATTGCGAGCCGAAGGCGAAGCAATCTCCGTCACCGTGTTGGGGATTGCTTCGTCGGGTGCGCCTCCTCGCAATGACGGGTTTGAACTGTTTACTGATCACTCATTCACTGCTCACTTGAACTTCCCCATAGCCCAAGCCCCTCATTCCGCCTCTTCTCGCGCCTCTCATGCTGTTCATGGATCTGCTCCACGTGATCGGCTTTTTCCTCAATCGCGGCTTCGAGCCATAACTTGCCCTTCTCTGCTGTTGCATGACTCCCCGCGCCATACGCGCCTGTTTTGGTATCATCGTCCCACGGCGGATTTGCAACCAGCGCGCCGCCTTCGATCCAATCCATGTAGTAATCAGGCGTTGCGATGAAGTCTGTTTCATCTACGACGCGGTCCATGTGGCAAAGGTCTGGGCGCAGATGAAGCATGTATGAAGTTTCGAGTTCGCCTGCATGTCCCATTCCGCCGATCTTCGATGTCCGATATTTTGGAATTACCTCTGAACCGATTCTGCCCGATGTGTGGAGGAATGCTGTCGCGCAAAAGATTCTGCGGTGGCGTTCGCCTGCATATTTCACAACATTGACCAGGAACGATGTATTGCCGCCATGTCCGCTCATTAAGTAGAAGCGGTCAAATCCACGCGACACGAGCAAGTCAATCACGGAGACCCAGAAATCTTCAAACGCGCGTCCCCCCGCGTTCATTGTCGCCGCGAACGATGAACGATGAGTGCTGACTCCGTATGGCATGACTGGCATTGCCCAACAGCGCGTAGGCATTTTGGAGGCGGTGCCTTTTGCGATTGCATCAATAATGATCGTGTCAACCGAGAGGGGAAGATGGAATCCGTGTTGTTCGGTGTGACCGATTGGAATCAAAATCACTTTGCCACGCTCGGAATCGGGTGGCAAAAAAGTTGGCGCAGCGTTGTGAGTAGGGGAGGAGAGGCGAAGAACAAAGGGTGAATGATGAAGGATGAATGTGGATTGCGGATCAATCCCTGATGGCGCGAGGCAATACACGCGCGAAAATCCGTCATCGCGTAAACTATCGAGCAAGTTGAAAACATATTGCGCGAAAATTTTGTCGGGAAGTTCGAGTCCGCTTCCGCGCCAGCCGAAGGGGAAAGGAGGTAGAAGTCCCACACGAGTTGGATTCCCTAGCTGGCTTGCAATCGGATCCCAATCGTAGCCTGAGCCGAGAGGCAGAACGAGTGGAGTGTCGCGTGGCAACTCGGCTACTTTATCCCAAGCCATTTCATCGTATTGAAAGAAGGAAGTCATTTTACATCTCCTTAGAATGTGCGTGTAGCCAATTCAATCTAATTATTCTTATTACAAATATCTCACCATAAAAAGATAGTACATTGCCTACAATCACATTGCACAAAAAACGAATTTAGATTTCGTGGCGCGACATTTACGTCGCTCTTGCTTGTGAATATGATAAAAGGCGATGCGCTTCGCAGTCTCACGCTGCTACTATCACTGCGCAAAGCGATGTATTTGTCGTTACCTGAGTATTCACGCCACGATTTTAAATAGCCATTTTGTCTAGCGGATTATCTTTCCTCAATCCTGAATATACAGTAGAATATTTCTCAATGTACTCGACTGAGAATTCCATACGCGCGCTTCACCAAGTATAACAATGGTTTGCCCTGCATCGCGGCTCTGGCGGCTTGCGATGCAGTTCTCATTAATCTCAAGGAGTGAATGATGAAAACCAAATATACCTTTTTTGTTGTCGTGACTCTGCTGGCGTTGATCTTGTCTGCGTGCGGAGGGGGAGCGCCTGCTACGCAAGTCGAAACCGAAGCGCCCGTCGTGGACAGCGGACCGGCTGTGTTGAAGATCGGTTGGCTCGGCGAACCTGACACGCTGAACCCCGCGTATGCGTTTCTCACTGAAGCATACGCCATTTTTGATCTCGTCTATTCGCCGTTGGTGACCGAAGATTCGTCGGGCAATTATGTGGGTGCGCTGGCTAAAGAATGGAGCGCGTCGGAAGACGGCATGACGTGGACATTCACCCTAAAAGACGGATTGAAATGGCACAACGGCGAAGCCCTCACTGCCGATCAAGTCGCTTGGGCGATCAACGCGATCATGACGGACCCCGACGGCTGGGCGGCGCTTTCAGGCTACGTGGGCGGTTTCAGCGAAGTGACCGCGCCCGATGAAAAGACCGTGCAGATCGTCACCGAATATCCCATTGCCAACATGGAATACAGATTGTCCTTTTTGTACGCCGTGTATCCGCCCGATTTTGAATCGTTCACAACGCCAGAGGATTTACAGAATTTCACGAACGATAAGCCGATCGGCACGGGTAGGTTCAAGCTTACTACGTTCGACAAAGACACCGGCGTGTTGATCCTTGATGCAAATCCAGAATACGTGGACGGCGCGCCATTCATCGACCAGGTGATCTATCAAAAATTCGATTCGTCCGACGCGATGATCCAAGCGCTCAAGGTTGGCGATATTGACCTGCTTTCCGATGTTCCCGCCAGCGCGTTCGAAACGGTCAAAGGGTTCGAGGGCGTCACTGCAGTGGCATTCGAAGGGCGTAGTTTCGACGAGTTGATCATCAACGACGTTTCCGAAGATAACGATCCCGCACCGACAGGCAACCCGGCGTTGAAAGACCCCGCTGTGCGTCTCGCGCTGGAAACAGCGATGAACCGGCAAGACATCATTGATATTGTTCTGCAGGGTCTTGGCACGCCAGGCGACACGATCGTCCCGCCCACGTTAGGCGGCGGATTCTGGCACAACCCGAATATCAAAACGCCGGAATTCAGCATCGAGAAAGCCAATCAGATCCTCGAAGACGCCGGTTATGTGAAGGGCGCCGACGGCGTCCGCGAAAAGGATGGCGTGCGGCTTGAGTTCCGCTTGCAATTCGACGTGGACTCTTCAAACTATCCGCGCATTGCGGACCTGCTGGCTGATTGGTACAGCCAGATCGGCATCAAGGCAACACCCGAGGGCGTCAACTCAGATACCCTGATCGCCGCAACTACCGGAGTCGGAGATTTCGACCTGGTGATCTGGGGTTGGGGAGCGGATCCCGACCCTGATTTCATTTTGAGCATCATGCTGACCGATCAGTTCGTCATTGGCGGCTGGAGCGATGCCGGGTATCACAACCCCGAATACGACCAACTCTATCTTGATCAACAAGCCGCGGTCAACAAAGACGAACGGCAGGAGATCATCTACAAGATGCAGGATATGGTCTACAACGATCGCCCATACATCGTCCTATATTACAGCAACTACCTTCAGGCATATCGCTCCGACCGATTCACAAACTTCATCGAATCGCCTCTGGGGCTGGATGACGATGCCTCGCTTGCCCAGGCAAAACCTGTTCAGTAATTCACCTTACACAGTGTCACCCTGAGTCCTTCGACAGACTCAGGGTGACAAATCAAAGGATCGGACAAGATGGCGCGCCGCGATTATTTACTCGGCAAGTTTGGCATAGCTCTGCTCACATTGCTTTTCGTTCTTCTCCTGGACTTCATCCTGTTTCGCGTTCTGCCGGGCGATCCCATCCGCGCAGTGATCGGACGGAACGTGCGCATTTCCGCGGAAGTTCAGCAATCGCTGCGCGAACAATTCGGCTTGGACAAGCCGGTCTTCCCCGATCAATTCGTTGATACGCTTGGT
>CXWJ01015908.1_pt1 | contig 23720 bp, 19 predicted proteins | sample 590841 | NCBI WGS metagenome assembly CXWJ01 (sample SAMEA3498367, study PRJEB10139) | wastewater metagenome | biome: wastewater treatment plant; material: activated sludge | place: Austria | collected 2015-01-21 | reverse complement strand
GGAGACGTTCATGCTGAACACGAGCCTCATGCCCGACCCTCCCTCGTGCGGGGGCTGCCTCAGTGACCGTGCCTGAGCGAGGTGCGCAGGTCGTGGTTGAGCTGGGAGATCACGTCGAGCGGGATCTCCTTGGGGCAGGCGGCCGTGCACTGCCCGATGTTGGTGCAGCCGCCGAAGCCCTCGTGGTCGTGCTGAGCCACCATCGTCGCCACCCGGGACCAGCGCTCGGCCTGGCCCTGGGGCAGCTCGCCGAGGTGGGTGATCTTGGCGCCGAGGAACAGCGAGGCCGACCCGTTGGGGCAGGCGGCCACGCAGGCGCCACAGCCGATGCAGGTCGCGGCGTCGAAGGCGCGATCGGCATTGTCCTTGGGGACCGGGGTCGCGTGGGCGTCCGGTGCAGCACCGGTGTTGACCGAGATGTAGCCGCCGGACTGGATGATCCGGTCGAAGGCCCGACGGTCCACGCACAGGTCCTTGAGCACCGGGAAGGCCGTGGCTCGCCAGGGCTCGATGGTGATCGTCTCACCGTCGGAGAACGAGCGCATGTGGAGCTGGCAGGTCGTGGTGACCTCGGGGCCGTGGGCGTCGCCGTTGATCATCAGGCCGCACATGCCGCAGATGCCCTCGCGGCAGTCGGAGTCGAACGCGATCGGCTCCTCGCCCTTCGCGTTGAGCTGCTCGTTGAGGACGTCGAGCATCTCCAGGAAGGACATGTCGGGGGATACGTCGGCCAGCTGGTAGGTGTGCATGGCCCCGGTGCTGGCCGAGTCGGCCTGCCGCCAGATCTTCAGGGTCAGGTTCACTTGTAGCTCCGCTGCTTCATCTCGACGTACTCGTAGGTGAGGTCCTCCTTGTGCAGGACCGGCCGCTCGCCCTCACCGGCCCACTCCCAGGCCGCGACATAGGCGTACTGGTCGTCGTGGCGCAGCGCCTCCCCGTCCTCGGTCTGGGACTCGGCGCGGAAGTGGCCGCCGCAGGACTCGCGCCGGTTGAGCGCGTCGACGCACATCAGCTCGGCGAGCTCGAAGAAGTCCACCACCCGGCCGGCCTTCTCCAGCGACTGGTTGAGGCTCTCGGCGCTGCCCAGCACCCTCACGTTGCGCCAGAAGTCCTCGCGCAGGGTCTGGATCAGCTCGATCGCCTTGCGCAGCCCCTCGGCGGTGCGCTCCATGCCGCAGTACTCCCACATGATGTTGCCGAGCTCGCGGTGGTAGGAGTCAACGCTGCGGGTGCCGTTGACCCCGAGCAGGGTCTCGACCCGGCTCGCCACCGACTGCTGCGCCTCGAGCACCGCGGGATGGTCCTCGGGGACACGGTCGAACGGCCCGTCCGCGAGGTAGTCCCGGATCGTGTTGGGCAACACGAAGTAGCCGTCGGCGAGCCCCTGCATCAGCGCGGACGCCCCGAGCCGGTTGGCCCCGTGGTCGGAGAAGTTGGCCTCGCCGGTGACGAACAGCCCGGGGATCGTCGACTGGAGGTCGTAGTCGACCCACAGCCCGCCCATCACGTAGTGGACGGCGGGGTAGATCCGCATCGGGGTGGCGTACGGGTCCTCGCCGGTGATCCGGGCGTACATGTCGAAGAGGTTGCCGTACTTCTCCTCGATCGCATCCCGGCCCAGTCGGGCGATGGCGTCGGCGAAGTCGAGATAGACCCCACGGCGTACGCCGTCCACCTCGGGGCCGACACCGCGTCCCTCGTCGCACATGTTCTTCGCCTGCCGGGACGCGATGTCGCGCGGCACCAGGTTGCCGAACGCGGGATAGATCCGCTCCAGGTAGTAGTCGCGGTCCTCCTCCGGGATCTCGCGAGGGTCCTTCGCGCAGTCCGCCCTGTTCTTGGGCACCCAGATCCGGCCGTCGTTGCGCAGCGACTCCGACATCAACGTGAGCTTGGACTGGTGCTCCCCGGAGACCGGGATGCAGGTCGGGTGGATCTGGGTGTAGCACGGGTTGGCCATATAGGCGCCCTTGCGGTGCGCCCGCCAGCTGGCGGTGACGTTGCAGCCCATCGCGTTCGTCGACAGGAAGAAGACGTTGCCGTAGCCGCCGCTGGCCAGCACCACCACGTCGGCGAAGTAGGTCTCGATCTCCCCGGTCACCAGGTCGCGCACGATGATGCCGCGGGCCCGGCCGTCGACCACGATCAGCTCGAGCATCTCGTGGCGGGTGTAGGTGCGCACAGTGCCGGCGGCGACCTGGCGCTCCAGGGCCTGGTAGGCGCCGATCAGCAGCTGCTGCCCGGTCTGGCCCCGCGCATAGAACGTCCGGGACACCTGGACACCGCCGAAGGAGCGGTTGTCGAGCAGGCCGCCGTACTCCCGGGCGAACGGGACGCCCTGGGCCACGCACTGGTCGATGATGTTCACGCTGACCTGGGCCAGCCGGTAGACGTTGGACTCGCGCGAGCGGTAGTCCCCACCCTTGATCGTGTCGTAGAAGAGGCGGTAGACGGAGTCGCCGTCGCCCTTGTAGTTCTTCGCGGCGTTGATGCCGCCCTGGGCGGCGATCGAGTGGGCGCGCCGCGGGGAGTCCTGGTAGCAGAAGGACTTCACGACGTACCCCGCCTCGCCGAGCGTGGCCGCGGCGGAGGCGCCCGCGAGGCCGGTGCCGACGACGATCACGGAGAGCCGGCGGCGGTTGGCCGGGTTGGCGATCCTCGCCTCGAACTGCCGGGTGTTCCACTGGTCCTCCAGCGGACCGTTGGGCGCCTTGGTGTCCTGTAGGCCCTCGCCGAGGGTGTAGTAGCCCGCAGCGTCGTCGGACACGTCCGCCCCCTCCGCGACCTGCGACGGCTCCTGCACCGTGGTGGTGTCGGGCATGTCGGTCATGAAGGGGTCCTCACTTCGAGATGGCGCCGAACAGCACGGCGACGGGAACCAGGGAGAAGCCGACCGTGATCACGATCGCGAGCGTGAGGCCGACCCCCTTGGCCAGCCTGCGCGCCCGCGCGCTGCCGGTCCAGCCGAGCGTCTGCATGGCGCTCCAGATGCCGTGGTGCAGGTGGGCGCCGAGCATCGCCATCGCGAGCAGATAGATCAGCGTGAGCCACCAGGTGGCGAAGCTGTCCACCAGCAGGTTGTAGGGGTCGGTGGTGGGCCCGCCCGCGACGTTGACCTTGCCGACCGTGAAGTTCAGCAGGTGCCAGACGATGAACAGCAGCAGCGTGACCCCGCCCCAGCGCATCAGCAGGCTGGCATACGTCGCGCCGGTGCGCTTCTTCATCGCGTACTTGACCCGCCGGGCCTTGCCCGCGCGATGCCACAGCGCGAACGCCGACGACACGTGGACGACCAGGGACAGGAGGAGCACGACGCGGATGATCCAGAGGGCGCCCGTGTGCGGGAGCATCGGCTCTCCGAGCGTGCGCAGGTGCTCGGCGTACTCGTTGAAGGCGTCGTGGCCGGCGAACGCGCGCAGGTTGCCGTACATGTGCAGCAGCACGAAGCCCACGAAGACCAGGCCGCTCGCGGCCATCGCGATCTTCAAGGCGATCGTGGTGCGTGCGGCGCGCGCCCCCTTCACCAAGGTCGGCTGGACCGACGGGTGGTGCCCCGACTGACGCTGGGTGGCGGTGGGCGTTGACACAAGCGGCAGGCTAGCGCGTTCGCGCGGGGGCGGGTGAGGCGCGGACCATGTGAGATGGCGCATGTTCCTCGCCGGTAACCCTCCGCGCAGGGTCGGGCGGGGGATTCGGCGCGTCCCCCTTCACATCTCCCACTCGGGCGGCCAGACTCGGGCGCACCCGCGGCGGTCGGGCGACCGGGTGGTGACGTGGTGGTGACACAGGAGGTACGTGGTGGCGTCTGGAGTGACCGGTCCGACCCGGGCGAGCATCCCTGACCGAACGCTGCGCACGGACCCCTGGTGGCGCGAGCCACTGCTCACGTTCGTGGTGTTCAGCGCGTTCGTCCTGTTCGCGACCTATCGGGCGTTCCTGGGCCGGGACTTCTTCGTCGAGCCCTACATGTCGCCGTTCTTCTCGCCCTGCATCACCGCCGACTGCACCGACAAGTCCGCGCTCCCGATCGTGCTCGAGTGGTGGCGCTGGTCTCCTGCGCTGGTGATCCTGATCTTCCCGCTCGGCTTCCGGATGACCTGCTACTACTACCGCAAGGCCTACTACCGGTCGTTCTGGCTGTCGCCCCCGGCCTGTGGCGTGGCCGAGCCGCACTCGGCGTACTCCGGTGAGTCGAGGTTCCCGCTGATCCTCAACAACCTGCACCGCTACTTCTGGTACGGCGCCCTGGTGGTGGCGGCGTTCCTCACCTATGAGACGGTCCTGGCGTTCGGGCCGATGGAGGGGGAGGAGCCGGGCATCCACATGGGCCTGGGCACCCTGCTCTTCGTCGCCAACGCGGTGCTGATCTGGCTCTACACCCTGTCCTGCCACTCGTGCCGGCACATCGTCGGCGGCCGGCTCCGCACGTTCAGCAAGCACCCGGTGCGCTACCGGCTGTGGACCTGGGCGTCGAAGCTCAACGAGAAGCACAGCACCTGGGCGTGGTACTCCCTCTTCTCCGTCGCCGCGGTCGACTTCTACGTCTTCCTGCTGGCGACGGACCGGATCTCGGACGTGAGGTTCTTCTGATGACCGAGGCCGACACCACAGCACCAGCGGGCGGCCGGCACCCGATGACCGGGAACCGGATGTCTCCTGACGCGACCGAGGGCCGGGGGCTCGAGCGGCATCGTTACGACGTCGTCGTCGTCGGCGCGGGCGGAGCCGGGCTCCGGGCTGCGATCGCCGCCCACGACGCGGGCGCGCGGACGGCCATCGTCTGCAAGTCCCTGCTGGGCAAGGCCCACACCGTGATGGCCGAGGGCGGCATCGCGGCCGCGATGGGCAACCGGTGGCCGGAGGACAACTGGGAGGTCCACTTCCGCGACACCATGCGCGGCGGGAAGATGCTCAACAACTGGCGGATGGCGCAGCTGCACGCCCAGGAGGCCCCCGAGCGGGTGATGGAGCTCGAGGACTGGGGGGCGCTGTTCGACCGCACCGACGACGGACTGATCTCGCAGCGTGACTTCGGGGGGCACAAGTACGCCCGGCTCGCCCACGTCGGTGACCGCACCGGCCTGGAGATGATCCGCACCCTCCAGCAGCGGGCGGTGGAGCTCGGGATCGACGTGTTCATGGAGTGCGCGATCACCGACCTGCTGCAGGACGTCGCCGCGGACGGGTCGAGCCGGGTGTCGGGGGCCTTCGGCTACTGGCGCGAGACCGGCCGGTTCGTGGTGTTCGAGGCGCCGAGCGTGGTGCTCGCCACGGGCGGCGTCGGGAAGTCGTTCAAGGTGACGTCCAACTCCTGGGAGTACACCGGCGACGGCCATGCGCTGGCGCTGCGCGCCGGGGCCTCGCTCATCAACATGGAGTTCGTCCAGTTCCACCCGACCGGCATGGTGTGGCCACCGTCGGTCAAGGGCCTCCTGGTCACCGAGTCGGTCCGCGGCGACGGGGGCATCCTGAAGAACTCGCTGGGCGAGCGGTTCATGTTCGACTACATCCCGGAGTTCTTCCGCGCCGAGACCGCCGACACGGTCGAGGAGGCCGACCGGTGGTACGACGACAAGGCCAACAACCGGCGCCCTCCCGAGCTGCTGCCCCGCGACGAGGTGGCTCGCGCCATCAACTCCGAGATCAAGGCCGGTCGTGGCTCACCGCACGGAGGGATCTATCTCGACATCGCCTCGCGGCGCTCGCCGGAGTTCATCCGCAAGCGGCTGCCCTCGATGTATCACCAGTTCAAGGAGCTGGCCGACGTCGACATCACCTCCGAGCCGATGGAGATCGGGCCCACCTGCCACTACGTCATGGGGGGCATCGAGGTCGACGCCGACACCGAGCTCTCCGCGGTGCCCGGCCTGTACGCCGTGGGGGAGTGCTCCGGCGGCATGCATGGCTCGAACCGGCTCGGCGGCAACTCGCTGTCGGACCTGCTGGTCTTCGGCCGGAGAGCCGGCGAGGCCGCGGCGGCGTACTCCTCGGAGCTTGGGGACTCTCGTCCGGCGGTCGACGAGTCCGCGGTCGCGGCCGCCGAGGCCGAGGCGCTGCGACCGTTCTCCGAGGAGGGCGGCGAGAACCCCTACACGATCCAGCACGACCTACAGCAGTCGATGAACGACCTGGTCGGGATCATCCGCCACGGGTCCGAGCTCGAGGAGGCGCTGGAGCACATCGAGGCGTTCAAGCAGCGGGCCCAGCACCTGTCGGTCGAGGGGCACCGGCAGTACAACCCGGGCTGGCACCTCGCGCTCGACCTGCGCAACATGCTGATCGTCTCCGAGTGCATCGCCAAGGCTGCGCTGGCCCGCCAGGAGTCGCGCGGCGGGCACACCCGCGACGACTACCCGGCCACCGACGCCGAGTGGGGCACCAAGAACCTCGCGCTGCGGCTGTCCGCCGACGGTGCCGGCGTCGACCTGTCCGAGCAACCACTGCCCGTCATGCCCGACGAGCTGAAGACCTTCTTCGAGAGCAAGTGAGGGGACGGCCATGGGCTACGACCTGAAGATGCGCGTATGGCGGGGGGACACCGAGGGCGGCGACCTGGGCGACTACACCGTGGCCGTCGAGGAGGGCGAGGTCGTCCTGGACGCGATCCACCGCCTCCAGGCCACCCAGGCAGGCGACCTGGCGGTGCGCTGGAACTGCAAGGCGGGCAAGTGCGGCTCCTGCTCGGCCGAGGTCAACGGCAGGCCGCGGCTGATGTGCATGACCCGGCTGTCCGACTTCGACCCGGCGGAGACGATCACCGTCACGCCGATGCGCGGGTTCCCGGTGATCCGGGGCCTGGTGACCGACGTGTCCTTCAACTACGAGAAGGCGCGCCAGCTGCCGTCGTTCGCGCCACCGCCGCGAGACGAGGACGGCAAGCGTCGGATGATGCAGGTCGACGTGGAGCGTGGCCAGGAGTTCCGCAAGTGCATCGAGTGCTTCCTGTGCCAGAACACCTGCCACGTGGTGCGCGACCACGAGGAGAACAAGCCGGCGTTCGCCGGTCCGCGGTTCTTCCTGCGCTACGCCGAGCTGGACATGCACCCGCTGGACACCCACGACCGCCGCGAGCTCGCCCAGGGGGCCGCGGGCCTCGGCCTGTGCAACATCACCAAGTGCTGCACCGAGGTGTGCCCGGAGAACATCAAGATCACCGACAACGCGATCATCCCGCTCAAGGAGCGCGTGGTGGATCGCAAGTACGACCCGCTGGTCTGGCTCGGCAACAAGATCGGGCTGCGCAACAGGGACAACGACGGGCGTACGCCGATCTAGCGGGCGCCGCAGGACTGATCGGGACGCTCAGGCGGTGTTGGCTGGGACAGCCGCCAGGACCTGCTTCGTGACCCTGCGCACCATGAGCAGGGCCAGGATCGCAGCCATGGTCCAGATCGCTTCGCTGCCGACCTGGGCGGCGTACTGCCTGACGATCCCTGCGAGATAGCGATCGGGATCGTCGTCCTCGAGTGGTGCCAACAGGCCGACCACTCCCAACGCGAGTGACGCGGCGATCCAGCACGCCCACCACCACCCCACGATGGAGGGCACGGAGCCGTCGCTGCCACGCGAGCCCCTGGCGACATCCCTCACAATCTGGAGCGGCCGCCATAAGGCCAGGAACGGGACGAACCATCCGAAGAAGGCCCAGCCGGACGAGAAGTGCAGCGCTGCCGGGTTCATCCGGTCGCTGCGGTGGGCCTCGAACAGCCAGACCATCATCAGCAACCCGCCGACGAGGAGAAGCAAGATGTCTGTGACGTAGCTCAGACCGACCAGCCGGTCGATCCGGTCGGCATTCGCGACATCGTCGCCGGTCACGGTGGCCAGGTCCCAGGCCCCCGCGGTCTGCCAGGCCCAGAAGTAGACCGCAGTACCCGCCGCGCCGGCCACAGCGCTCAGGAGCAGCATGCTCTGGACGATGAGAGCGAGCGAGTTCCAGTAACGACCGAGTGTCGGTCGAGGAGCCTGGGGCATCGTCGGCATCGGGCTCGTGCCGCGGGCCGCCAGCGCCTCCATGGTCATGCTCCACGCAGTCCAGCTGTTGCCGTCCCAGTAGCGATAGACCTCGGGGTTGTTCGCGTAGGGATACCAGCCCGGGACTACCTGTGCCATGGCCAGGAGTATCACTCAGCCCGGGCATCCACGTGACGGGAACCGCTGGGCGCACGGAACGCCGCCTTGACCGCTTCGCCGGATCGGATGGGTCACAGTCGGTGGCCCTCGTCGGAACCGGGCTCCTAGGCTGCCGCAATGGACACCTCGGCGGACGGCTCTCTGGCGCTCACCTCGGAGGCCGACGGGCACGAGCGGACGGACTGGGAGGCAGCGGCCGCCGCCGTGCTGCGCAAGGGACGCCGGCTCGGGCCCGGCGACCCCGATGCCGCCGTGTGGGAGAGGCTGACCCGGCGCACCCTGGACGGCGTGGCCGTCCCGCCCCTGGGCACCCCCGCCGATCTCGACGGCCTTGTCACGTCCGGTCGGCCCGCGCGCGCGGGGGCGTGGGACAACCGGGTGCTCTGCCACGGGAGCACCTCGGCCGAGGCGCTCGTCGATCTCGAGAACGGCGCCACGTCGGTGTGGCTGCGGGTGGCCGGCCACGTGACGCCGGCGTCGCTGTCGGCGCGCTTGGACGGGGTCAGGGTCGACCTCGCTCCCGTGGTTCTGGACGCCCCGGACGATCCGGTCGGTGCAGCTCGCTCGCTTGCGGGCTGGCTTGAGTCGACCGGCGTCACGCCCGCCGCGGGCACCGGCGCCGGGGCCGACCCGATCGGCGCGGCCGTCCGCGACGGACGGGCCGAGGTGGACCCTGACCGCGTCTCCCGGGTGGTGGCCGGCGTCGTGGCCGTGGCGCGGCCCGCGGGTGTCCTGGCGGTGGTGGTCGACGGCACGGTGATCCACGATCTCGGCGGGTCTGAGGCCCAGGAGCTGGGCTACTCGCTCGCGGCCGGGGCGGCGTACCTCCGGGCGCTCGCGGCCGCAGGGGTGGGCGTCGCGGACGCTGCGGCGCTGATCGAGTTCCGGTACGCCGTCACCGACGAGCAGTTCCTGTCGATCGCCAAGCTCCGGGCCGCTCGCCGCTGCTGGTCGCGAATGCTCGAGCTCAGCGGGGCGGACGGGGTCGACCAGCGGCAGCACGCGGTGACCAGCCGCCCGATGATGAGCCGCTACGACCCGTATGTGAACCTGCTGCGCACCACGGTCGCCGCGTTCGCGGCCGGCGTCGGAGGCGCCGACGCGGTGACGGTGTTGCCGTTCGACAGCCCGCTCGGGGAGTCGGAGGCTTTCGGACGCCGGTTGGCGCGCAACGTCTCCTCGCTGCTGGTGTCGGAGTCCCACGTCGCCGCGGTCACCGACCCGGCGGGAGGCTCGTACGCCGTCGAGCGGTTGACCGACGACCTGGCCGCCGCCGCCTGGGCGGAGCTGCAGCGGATCGAGGCCTCCGGCGGGGTGCTTGCCGCCTGGGCCGACGGTTCGCTGGCTGCCCGGGTGGACGACGTCGCCGCGCGTCGTGACCGCGATGTCGCCACCCGCCGACGTCCGCTGACCGGTGTCAGCGAGTTCCCGAACCTCGATGAGATCCTGCCGTCGCGATCAGGGGCCGTCGACCCGGTGCGACGCTACGGCGCGGCGTACGAGCGGCTGCGCGAGGGTCCCGCCCCGGCGCCGGTGTTCCTGGCGACGATGGGCAGCATCGCCGCCCACTCGGCGCGCGCCCTCTTCGCGACCAACCTGCTCGCCGCCGGAGGAGTAGGCGTCGCGTCGGCCGGCGCGACGGACGGTATCGAGGACGTGCTCGCGGCGTATGACGGTCAGTCGGTGGTCTGCCTCGCCGGCCCTGACGCGGCGTACCTCGGCTGGGGTGCCGGACTGGTCGCCGCCTTGCGTGGCGCCGGCGCGCGGCGGGTGGTCCTGGCGGGCAGGCCCGGCGACGCGAGCGTGCCCCCCGACCTGGTCGACGACTTCTGCGCCGCAGGCGAGGACGCGGTTGCCTTCCTGGCCCGCACCCGCGAGGCGATGGGGGTGGCGTCGTGACGGCCGCCGGCGGCGCCGCGGGCGTCCCCACCAGCTTCGCCGACCTGCCGCTCCGCTCCTCTGCCGACGCCGTCGAGACCCCCGCGATTGTGCGGAAGCCGCATGGATCGGCCCCCGATTCCACACGTTTGAGCCCAAACAGCAAGAGCTGGCGCAGCCCCGAAGGCATCGACATCCTGCCGACCTACGGCCCGGAGCACCTCGAGGGACTCGACGCGCTCGACACCTGGCCCGGCCTGAGCCCGTTCCTGCGGGGGCCGTATCCGACGATGTACACCACCCAGCCCTGGACGATCCGGCAGTACGCCGGCTTCTCGACCGCGGAGGAGTCCAACGCGTTCTACCGCCGCAACCTGGCGGCTGGCCAGAAGGGGCTGAGCGTCGCCTTCGACCTGGCCACCCATCGCGGCTACGACTCCGACCACCCGCGGGTGCGGGGCGACGTCGGCATGGCGGGCGTGGCGATCGACTCGATCTACGACGCGCGCACCCTGTTCGAGGGGATCCCGCTCGACCAGATGAGCGTGAGCATGACGATGAACGGTGCGGTGCTGCCGATCATGGCGCTCTACATCGTGGCGGCCGAGGAGCAGGGGGTGAAGCCGGACCAGCTCGCGGGGACGATCCAGAACGACATCCTCAAGGAGTTCATGGTCCGCAACACCTACATCTACCCGCCGGGGCCGAGCATGCGGATCACCTCCGACATCTTCGCCTACACGGCCGCCCACATGCCACGGTTCAACTCGATCTCCATCTCGGGCTACCACATCCAGGAGGCGGGGGCGACGGCCGACCTGGAGCTCGCCTACACGCTCGCCGACGGCGTGGAGTACCTCCGGGCGGGGATCGGCGCGGGGCTCGACATCGACGCGTTCGCCCCTCGCCTGAGCTTCTTCTGGGCGATCGGGATGAACTTCTTCATGGAGGTCGCCAAGCTGCGGGCAGCACGGGCGCTGTGGGCGCGGCTGGTCCGCGAGTTCGACCCGAAGAACCCCAAGTCGCTGTCCTTGCGCACCCACAGCCAGACCAGCGGCTGGTCGCTCACCGCACAGGACCCCTTCAACAACGTGGCTCGCACCTGCATCGAGGCGATGGCCGCGACCCAGGGCCACACCCAGTCGCTGCACACCAACGCCCTCGACGAGGCGATCGCGCTCCCGACCGACTTCTCCGCCCGGATCGCGCGCAACACCCAGCTGCTGCTCCAGCAGGAGAGCGGCACGACGCACACCATCGACCCCTGGGCGGGCAGCTACTACGTCGAGCGGCTCACCCACGACCTCGCGAAGCGTGCCTGGGCGCACATCAGCGAGGCGGAGCAGGCCGGCGGGATGGCGAAGGCGATCGAGCAGGGCATCCCGAAGATGCGCATCGAGGAGGCAGCGGCGCGCACCCAGGCGCGGATCGACGCCGGGGTCCAGCACGTGATCGGCGTCAACACCTTCCGGGTCGAGGACGAACAGCCGTTGGACGTCCTGAAGGTCGACAACGACGAGGTCTACCGCGCCCAGATCGCCAAGCTGGAGCGGCTCCGAGCCGAACGTGACCCCGACGAGGTGAGCAGGTGCCTGGCGCGGCTGACCGCAACGGCGTCGGGCGCGGTCGACGGGAACCTGCTGGAGGCAGCGGTCGACGCGGCTCGAGCCATGGCGACGGTGGGCGAGATCTCCGATGCCCTGGAGGCGGTGTACGGACGGCACCAGGCCGTGATCCGTACCATCTCCGGGGTGTACCGCTCCGAGTTCGCCGAGGGCACCGACGACAACGTCGCGGAGGTGCTGCGCCAGACCGAGGCGTTCGAGGCGGCGGAGGGCCGGCGTCCCCGGATCCTGGTGGCGAAGATGGGTCAGGACGGCCACGACCGGGGCCAGAAGGTCGTCGTCACGGCGTTCGCCGACCTCGGCTTCGACGTCGACGTCGGACCGCTGTTCTCGACGCCGGAGGAGGTGGCCCAGCAGGCGGTCGACAACGACGTGCACATCGTCGGCGTGAGCTCGCTCGCGGCGGGGCACCTGACCCTGCTTCCGGCGCTGAAGCAGGCCTTGGCCGACCTCGGGCGTCCTGACATCGTGGTGGTGATCGGGGGAGTGATCCCGCCCGACGACGTGCCACGGCTGCGCGAGATGGGCGCTGCCGAGGTGTTCCTGCCCGGCACGGTCATCGCCCGATCCGCCCTGGACCTCCTGGCGGCGCTGCGGGCGCAGCGGGCCTGATGGGCCGGCCGGAGCTCGACTCCCTCGTCGACGGCGTGCGCGCCGGTCACCGTGCCGACGTGGCTCGAGCGATCACGCTGGTGGAGTCGACCCGGGCGGACCACCGGGAGCTCGCCAGACGGCTGCTCCAGGTGCTGACCCCAGGAGCCGGGACCTCCGCACGGGTGGGCATCTCGGGTGTCCCGGGCGTCGGCAAGTCGACGTTCATCGAGGCGCTGGGCACGATGCTCACCGGGGCAGGACACCGGGTCGGGGTGCTCGCCGTCGACCCCTCCTCCACCCGGACCGGCGGCTCCGTCCTGGGGGACAAGACCCGGATGGTGCGGCTGTCCGCGGACCCGCTCGCCTTCGTCCGGCCTTCACCGACGGCGGGGACGCTGGGCGGGGTNNGGCCCGCGCCACCCAGCAGGCCATGCTGGTCCTCGAGGCCGCCGGGTACGACGTGGTGCTGGTCGAGACCGTGGGCGTCGGCCAGTCCGAGGTCACGGTCGCGGGGATGGTCGACACGTTCTGCTTCCTCACCCTGGCCCGCACCGGTGACCAGCTCCAGGGCATCAAGAAGGGGATCCTCGAGCTCGCCGACGTGGTCGCCGTCAACAAGGCGGACGGCGATCGGGAGGTCGAGGCCCGGTCGGCGGCTCGTGAGCTCACCGGAGCGCTGCGGATGGTCCACCACCTCGACGGCTCGGACGGGGGCTCGTGGGTGACGCCCGTCCTCACCTGCTCCGCGCTGGAGGGTCGCGGCATCGACGACGTGTGGCAGCAGGTGCTGGCCCACCGCGACCATCTCGGGCCCGCGGGCCTGGCCCGCAAGCGCGCCGCCCAACAGCTCGAGTTCACCTGGTCGCTGGTGCGCGACGAGCTGGCTCGGCGCCTGGCGGCGTCCCCGGGCGTGGCCTCCGTCCGGGAGGAGATCCGTGCGGCCGTCCTCGCGGGAGAGCTCCCGGCGACCGAGGCCGCCGACCGCATCCTGGCGGCGTACGACGCGGGGTCGGGCGCACCCTGAGGGTGCCGCGATCCCGGACTCCCCGCACGCGCCGGGTCCTCCTGATCTAAGGTCTCCTTGATGTCCACGTTCGCGTCCACTCCGGCTTCGGTGCTGATCGAGGAGGTCGTCGAGAAGCATGCCGACGACCTGATCGACCTGCGACGGGACCTGCACGCCCACCCCGAGCTGTCCTGGTCGGAGCACCGGACGACCCAGATCGCCGCCACCCAGGTGGCGGAGGCGGGGTGGCGGGTGACCAGGCTCAAGGACAGCGGCCTGGTCGCCGACCTCGGTGACGAGGGCCCGATCATGGCGCTGCGCGCCGACCTCGACGCCCTCCCCGTCGCCGACACCACCGGCGACCCGTGGGCCAGCGTGGTGCCTCATGTGGCGCACGCGTGCGGGCACGACGTCCACACCGCAGCTCTCGTCGGCGCGGGGATCGCGCTCGCCCAGGCGCACGCCGCGGGCCTCGCCCCGGGTCGCTACCGCCTGCTGTTCCAGCCGGCCGAGGAGATCATGCCGGGCGGGGCGCTGGAGATGATGCACGCCGGCGCGTTGGACGGCGTCGGCCGCATCTTCGGGCTGCACTGCGACCCGAGCATCGACGTCGGCACCGTGGGCCTGCGCGAAGGCCCCCTCACCGGCGCCGCCGACGCCATCGACATCACGCTGACCGGCAAGGGGGGCCACACGTCGCGGCCCCACCTGACCGAGGACCTGACCTTCGCCCTGGCCAAGCTCGTCACCGAGCTCCCGGCGATCCTGTCCCGACGACTCGACCCGCGCGCCGGCGTCAGCGTGTCGTGGGGCATCGTCTCCGCCGGTGGGGCCCCCAACGTGATTCCCGCCCAGGGACGCGTCGCCGGCACCATCCGGATGCTCGACGCGGTGGCCTGGGCCGACGCGGAACGGCTGGTCCGCGAGCTCGTCGCCCAGATCCTCGCGCCGTACGGCGTGGTGGCCGAGATCGTCTACCACCGGGGCGTACCGCCGGTCGTCAACGAGCACTACTCGACGCTGCTGCTCGGTCGTGCGGTCGAGGAGGTGGTGGGCGAGGAGGGTCACGTGGCCACCTCCCAGAGCCTGGGTGGCGAGGACTTCGGCTGGTTCCTGGAGCGGGTCCCGGGGGCGATGGCCCGGCTCGGAACGCGGACGCCGGGTGGACCGACCTTCGACCTCCACCAGGGGAACCTGCGGATCGACGAGGCCGCCGTGCTGCTCGGAGCCAGGATCCTGGCCGGCGCGGCGATCGTGGCCGCCCAGACCTGACAGCCACCGCCGAGCACGAGACCTGAGACCTGCCTCACAGCCCTGATCACCCTCCGATAACACTTCGGGGGAGCCCCTAGCGTTCCCGCCACTCGCCCCGGCTAGGGTGAGTCCGACGCGCGTCAAACCTGTTGCGCGCTGTGAACTCAGGAGGAAATCTTGCGTCGACTGACCAAGATCGCCGCCGTGGTCTTCGTGGCGTCGCTGTCACTGACCGCGTGCGGCAACAACGACAGTGGAGAAGACTCGTCCGGCGCGCCGGAAGAGGACATCTGCAAGACCGCCGACGGTGACGGACCCAAGATCGGCGTCGCGTACGACGTCGGCGGTCGTGGCGACCAGTCCTTCAACGACTCGGCCTACGCCGGTCTGAAGAAGGTCGTCGAGGAGACCGACGGCACCTGTGTCGAGGCTGAGGCCGGCACCGACGAGAACGACACCACGCGTGCCGACCGTCTGCGCACGCTGGCCGACCAGGGCTTCAACCCGGTCATCGCGGTCGGCTTCATCTACACGCCCGCCGCGGCCGAGGTCGCGCCGGACTACCCCGACACGAACTTCGCGGTCATCGACGGCTACACCGCCTGCCTCCAGGACCCGGCGTGCACGCCGAAGAAGCCGATGGCCAACCTCACCGACCTCACCTTCGCCGAGCAGGAGGGCTCCTTCCTCGTCGGCGTGGCGGCCGGTCTCAAGACCGAGTCCAACACGGTGGGCTTCGTCGGCGGCACCCACGGCTTCCTGATCAAGAAGTTCGAGGCCGGCTACACCGCCGGTGTGAAGGCTGCGAACCCCGAGGCCGAGGTCCTGGTCACCTACCTGACCGAGGACGAGACCGACGGCAAGACCGGCTTCGAGAACCCCGCGGGCGGCAAGACCGCGGCCGAGGGTGAGCTCGACAAGGGCGCCGACATCATCTACCACGCGGCCGGCAAGTCGGGTCTGGGCGTGTTCCAGGCCGTCGCGGCCGCTGGTGAGGGCAACTGGGCGATCGGTGTGGACTCCGACCAGTACCTCACCGCGAGCGCCGACCAGCAGCCGTTCATCCTCACCTCGATGCTCAAGCGGATCGACACCGCGGTCTACGACTACGTCAAGGCCGCGTCGGCGGGCACCCCGCCGGTGCCGGCCGTGGTCTACGACTTGAAGGCCGAGGGCGTGGGCTACTCCACGTCCGGCGGCTTCGTGGACGACATCAGTGGTGAGATCGACGGGTACGCCGAGCAGATCGTCTCCGGTTCGCTGGAGGTTCCGCTCCAGCCCGCGGAGTGATCCCGAGCGGGTCCTGACCCGCAGCACGACAGAGTCGGAGGGGCCCGGGGGCTGCCGCGAGGCACTCCCCGGGCCCCACCGCGTTCGGTTACGGTGAGTCACGGCTCGGGCCGTGGGCCGACAGGAGGCAACAGGTGTCACCAGCCAGCACAGCGACCGCGGAGGCCGCGGTAGCGGTCTCGGGCATCGGGAAGAGCTTCCCCGGCGTCGTGGCCAACCGCGACATCACCTTCTCCATCGAGCAGGGGACCATCCACGCGCTCGTGGGCGAGAACGGCGCGGGGAAGTCGACGTTGATGAAGATCCTCTACGGCGTGCAGAAGCCGGACGAGGGCACGATCCAGATCAACGGGGAGACCGTCACCCTGCACTCGCCGTCGGACGCGATCGATCGCGGCGTCGGCATGGTGTTCCAGCACTTCCAGCTCGCGGACAACTTCACCGTGCTCGAGAACATCGTGCTGGGTGCGGAGAAGCTGCACGGCATCGGCGACGACGCCCGGGCCGAGGTGGTGAGGATCTCCGACGAGTACGGCTTCGACCTCGACCCCGACGAGCTGGTCGAGGAGCTGGGCGTCGGGGAGCGCCAGCGGGTGGAGATCCTCAAGGTGCTCTATCGCGGCGCCAGGATCATCATCCTCGACGAGCCGACGGCGGTCCTGGTGCCCCAGGAGGTGGACGCGCTGTTCGCGAACTTGCGCGGGCTCAAGGCCGAGGGGCACACCCTGATCTTCATCTCCCACAAGCTCGACGAGGTGCGGGCGATCGCCGACGAGATCACCGTGATCCGTCGCGGCACGACGGTCGCCTCCGTCAAGCCCGAGGACGTCACGTCCCGGGAGCTGGCCGAGCTGATGGTGGGCTCGGAGCTCCCGTCGCCCAGCACCGAGGAGAGCACGGTCACCGACCGGGTCAAGCTCGCCCTCGACGGCATCACGGTGCACGACGGCGCCGGGCGCGCCGTCCTGGCCGACATCGGCTTCGAGATCCACGCCGGGGAGGTCCTGGGCATCGCGGGGGTGGAGGGCAACGGGCAGACCGAGCTCGTCGAGACGGTGGTCGGCCTGATGAAGCCCTCGTCGGGCTCGATCCGGATGGGTGAGGAGGACATCACCGACTGGTCCACGAAACGGCGTCGCGAGAGCGGCATCGGAGTGATCCCGGAGGACCGGCACCGCCACGGCCTGCTGCTGGACTCGCCGCTGTGGGAGAACCGGATCCTCGGACATCAGTCCCGACCCCCCAGCGTGAAGGGCCCGTGGATCGACCGTTCCGGGGCCCGCGCCGACACCCAGCGGATCGTGGACACCTATGACGTGCGGACGCCGAGCATCGACACCACGGCGCGGGCGTTGTCCGGCGGCAACCAGCAGAAGTTCATCGTCGGCCGCGAGATGAGCGGCGATCCGGTGCTGCTGATCGCCGCGCACCCGACCCGCGGGGTCGACGTGGGCGCCCAGGCGGCGATCTGGGACCACGTCCGCGCCGCCCGGCGCGACGGTCTCGCCGTACTGCTGATCTCCGCCGACCTCGACGAGCTGATCGGCCTGTCCGACACGATCAGGGTCCTGCTGCGGGGCCGGATCGTCGGCTCCTTCGACCCACAGACGGTGACACCCCAAGAGCTCGGTTCGGCGATGACCGGGGCAGGAGGCCAGGCATGAGGCGGCTCGACCGTGCGGTGATGCTGCTCGCGGCTCCGGTGCTCGCCCTGGTGATGTCAGGGGTCATCTCGTCGCTGCTGCTGTGGTCGACCGGCTACAGCGTCGCGGACTTCTGGAGCATTCTCCTGGACTGGCCCCAGCCGCGGCAGCTGACCAACATCCTCAACTACGGCGCGATCCTCTACCTCTCCGGTGTGGCCGCGGCGATCGGGTTCAAGATGAACCTGTTCAACATCGGCGTCGAGGGGCAGTACCGGATCGGGGTGTTCGCCGCGGCCGCCTTCGCCGGCACCGGCTGGCTGACCGGGCCGCTCAACACCGTCGTGGCGATCGTCATCGCGATGGCGGCCGGCGCGGCCTGGGCCGGGATCGCCGCCATCCTGAGAGTGACCCGCGGGGTGTCCGAGGTGATCTCGACGATCATGCTCAACGCGATCGCCGGGCTCCTCGTCGGCTACTTCCTGCGCCAGATCGGCATCCAGAGCGGCAACTCGACATCGACCAAGCCCATCCCGGAGAGCAGCTGGGTCGGTGGCATCACGATCTTCTCCGATGCCGGCAACCAGCTCCTGGGGCTGTCGCTGCTCGCTGTGGTGGCCGGGGTCCTCTTCTGGGTGGTGCTCAGCAAGACCCGCTTCGGCTTCAACCTCCGCGCCACCGGCCGCTCCGAGACGGCGGCCACAGCGGCGGGCGTCGACGTAAAGCGGATGATCGTCGTCTCCATGCTGCTGTCGGGTGCGGTGGCCGGGCTGATCGGGATGCCGGTCCTCTTCGGCGAGGCACACAACTACGGCAGCTCCTTCCAGACCGGCATCGGCTTCGCAGGCATCGCCGTCGCCCTGCTCGGTCGCAACAACCCGGTCGGCATCGCGTTCGGCGCGTTGATCTTCGCCTACCTGCACGAGCAGGCCAACAACCTCAACATCCTGGCGCAGATCTCGCCCGAGATCGTCCAGGTGACGCAGGGCGTCATCGTGCTCGCGGTCGTGGTGGCCTACGAGCTCGTCCGTCGTGTCCGAGTGGCCAGAGAACAGGCGGCGGTGGCCGACTCCCTCCAGGCCGAGACCCCCGAGGAGGTGGCGGCATGAGTGACACCGCTCCGGTGATGAGCCATCGTCCTTCGGCATCGGCCTCCGACCGCGACGCGCAGCGTCGGGTCCGGATCCTCTGGATCGGCGTCGGCGTGTTCGTCCTCCTCTCCGTCGTGCGCGAGGTGACGGGCAGCAACGACATGATCTCCTCGGGGTCGCTTCGCGCCGCCCTGATCGCGTCGATCCCCATCGCGCTGGCGGGTCTCGGCGGTCTGTGGTCCGAACGGGCCGGCGTGGTCAACATCGGCCTCGAGGGCATGATGATCATGGGCACCCTGGGTGCCGGCTACTTCGGCTACCACTACGGCGTCTACGCCGGCGTCGCCGGGGCGATCCTGTTCGGCGCGATCTTCGGACTTCTCCATGCGATCGTGACCGTCTATGTCGGGGTCGACCACATCGTGTCCGGTGTGGCGATCAACATCATCGCCGCCGGACTCGCAGCCTTCCTCGCGAAGGCCTTCTTCTCCGGGCTGCCGGGTGGCGGGCCCACCCAGTCGCCGGAGCTCCCGAGGATGCCGACGCTGCCGCTGGACTTCATCGCCGAGCGGGCCCGCGAGCTCGAGGCCAAGCACTGGATCGTGGTCTCCGACCTCGCCGGTGTCGTCGGCGCAGTCACCTACCGGATCTCGTGGTTCACGATCGTCGCGCTGCTGCTGGTCGCCTTCACCGCCTGGTTCTTGTGGCACACGGGCTTCGGTCTGCGGCTCCGCTCGGTGGGGGAGTCGCCGTCGGCAGCGGAGTCGCTCGGTGTCGACGTCTACCTCTACAAGGTGATCGCCGTCATCGTCTCCGGCGCGCTGGCCGGCATGGGTGGCGCCTACCTCGCGTTGGTCGCCTCCTCGGGCTATCAGAACGGGCAGACGCTGGGGCTGGGCTACATCGGTCTCGCCGCCATGATCTTCGGCAACTGGCGACCCTCGGGCCTGCTGGTCGCCGCCCTGCTCTTCGGCTACACCCAGTCGATCAACCTGCGCGGTGGCACAGACTCGCTGCACTCGCTGCTGCTGGCGATCGCCATCATGCTGGCCGGCCTGGCGATCTGGAACCTCCGGCAGAAGGCGATGAAGCAGGCGATCCTGCTCGGGACGGGCGCCGGCCTGTTCCTGCTCTGGTACGCCACCACGGACTCCGTGTCGTCGAAGTTCACCGGCATGGCGCCCTACGTCACCACGCTGCTGGTGCTGGCCTTCGCCTCGCAACGGCTGCGGATGCCCGCGGCCGACGGACAGGTCTACCGGAAGGGCTCGGCCGGCTAGTGGGTCGACCAGTGGACGAGGACTTCGACTGGGAGTCCCTGCGGCTGGCCGCAGCCGAGGCGATGCGGCACGCCTACGCGCCGTACTCCTCGTTCCCCGTCGGGGTGGCCGGCCGGGTGGCGGACGGCCGCGTGGTGTCGGGCTGCAACGTGGAGAACGCCGCCTACGGCGTGGGGCTGTGTGCGGAGTGCGGCATGGTCTCCCAGCTGCACCTGACCGGTGGCGGGCTGCTGACCCATGTCGTGTGCGTCGACGGCGCCGGCGCGGTGCTGATGCCCTGCGGACGCTGCCGCCAGCTGCTGTGGGAGAACGGCGGCCCCGACCTGCTGCTGATGACCGTCTCGGGGGTGCGCCCGATGAGCGAGGTGCTGCCGGATGCCTTCGGTCCCGACAACCTCGCTTGACCTGGGCGACCCCGGCTTCGTCGTCGACCCCTACCCGTGGTTCGCCGAGGAGCGGGCCCGGCACCCGGTCGCCTGGCACGAGCAGCTCGGCCGGTGGCTCGTCTTCGACCACGCCGGCGTCAGCGCGGTGCAGCGTGACCGGCGGCTCGGACGGCTCTGGAAGGACCGGGAGCCGGCGTCGTACCTCGAGCCGTTCAACCTGCTGCACCGGCACCAGATGATGGAGAACGAGCCCCCCGAGCACACCCGGCTGCGTCGGCCCGTCGCCAAGGCGTTCGCGCGCGGCCACGTCGACCGGCTGCGGCCTCGGGTGCGTGAGCTGGCCGCGGAGCTGCTCGACGAGCTGGACCCCGACGGCTTCGACGTGATCGGGGACTACGCCGAACCGCTGCCGGTGCTGGTGATCGCCGAGCTGCTCGGCGTCGACCGCTCGCTCGTCGGCCACCTCCGGACCTGGTCCCAGGCGATCGTGCGGATGTACGAACCCTCTCCCGACGACGCGGTGGTGGCCGATGCCGTGTCCGCCGCACAGGAGTTCGCCGACCTGGTCCGTGAACTGATCCACGATCGGTCGGTCCACCCTCGCGACGACCTGCTGAGCGACCTGGCGGCGACCGAGCTGAGTGAGGACGAGCAGGTCGCGTCTGCGGTGCTGCTGCTCAACGCCGGCCACGAGGCGTCGGTCAACGTGTTCGGCAACGGCCTCACCGCGATGCTCGAACGCGGTCTTCGGCCAGGCCCCGACGTGGCGTTGTGCGTCGAGGAGATGCTGCGCTTCGACCCCGCCCTCCAGCTGTTCGAGCGGACCGCGCTGGAGGACGTCGAGGTGGGCGGGGTCCGCGTCGCCGAGGGCCAGAAGCTGGCGGTGCTGCTGGGCTCAGCCAACCGCGACCCGGCGGCGTTCGAGGCGCCGGAGGAGTTCCGCACCGACCGCGACCCCAACCCGCACCTTGCGTTCGGGGTCGGGGTGCACTTCTGTCTGGGTGCCCCGCTGGCCCGGATGGAGCTGGCGGAGTCGGTGACGGCGCTGTTCGACCGGTTCCCGGGGTGCCGGCTCGCCGAGGCGCCGGCGCCGAGCGCCACGTTCGTGCTGCGCGGACGACGCGACGTACGCCTGGCGGCCGGATGACCGGGGACCGCTGGGGTCACGACACTCGGCGGCCCTCGCCGTCGGGAGAGGAAGGGTGGTCATGGAGCACGACGCCGTCGAGGTGATCATCGCCAAGCGCGACCGGGGCGAGCTCAGCGACAGCCAGATCGACTGGGTGCTGGATGCGTACACCCGCGGAGTCGTCGCGGACGAGCAGATGTCCTCACTCGCGATGGCCATCCTGCTCAACGGGATGAACCGGCGCGAGATCGCCCGGTGGACCGAGGCGATGATCCGTTCCGGGGAGCGGATGGACTTCTCGGGGCTGAGCCGCCCGACGGCCGACAAGCACTCGACCGGGGGAGTGGGCGACAAGATCACCCTCCCGTTGGCGCCGTTGGTGGCGGCCTGCGGGGTGGCCGTGCCGCAGCTCTCGGGGCGCGGCCTCGGGCACACCGGCGGCACCCTGGACAAGCTCGAGTCGATCCCCGGCTGGCGGGCCTCGCTGAGCAACGAGGAGATGCTCGACCAGCTCGAGCGCGTGGGCGCGGTGATCTGCGCGGCCGGGGCGGGGCTGGCGCCCGCGGACAAGAAGCTCTATGCGCTGCGTGACGTGACCGGCACCGTGGAGGCGATCCCGCTGATCGCGTCGTCGATCATGTCGAAGAAGATCGCCGAGGGCACCGGGGCCCTCGTGCTCGACGTCAAGGTCGGCTCGGGGGCGTTCATGAAGGACGCCGCACGAGCCCGCGAGCTCGCCCGCACGATGGTCGAGCTGGGAACGGGGGCGGGCGTCCACACCGTGGCGCTGCTGACCGACATGGCGACGCCGTTGGGGCTGACCGCGGGCAACGCGATCGAGGTGACCGAGTCGGTCGAGGTGCTGGCGGGTGGCGGCCCGGCCGACGTGGTGGAGCTGACCCTGGCGCTGGCCCGCGAGATGCTGGCGGGGGCAGGCCGCAGAGACGTCGATCCGGCCGACAGACTCGCGGACGGCTCGGCGATGGATGCGTGGAAGGCGATGATCCGGGCGCAGGGCGGCGACCCGGACGCGCCGTTGCCGACCGCACGCGAGTCGCACGTCGTGACGGCGCCCGCCTCGGGCGTGCTGACCAGGCTGGACGCGATGGCGGTCGGGCTGGCGGCCTGGCGGTTGGGCGCGGGTCGGGCCCGCAAGGAGGACCCCGTGCAAGCAGGGGCGGGCGTGGTCTGGCACGCGCGTCCGGGCGACTCCGTGGTGGCCGGCGAGCCGCTGCTCACGCTGCTCACCGACGAGCCGGCCCGGTTCGAGCGCGCGCTCGACTCGCTGGAGGGCGGCTACGACATCGCGCCCGACGCCGCGGCGTACACCCCGTCGCCGCTGCTGATCGACCGGATCTCCTGACCGGGTCGGTAGGCGAACCTAGCCGAGCAGGAGCACCACGGACTCCGCCACGCAGGCCGGCTTGGGCTCGTCCTCGACCTCGATGGTCCACCCGAGGGTGAGCTGGGTCCCGGTCGGGAGTTCCGCGACCCCGGCCACCCTGGCGTGCGCCCGGATCCGCTTGCCGACCCGCAGGGGCGCCGGGAAGCGCACCTTGTTGACGCCGTAGTTCAGCTTGGCGCCGGGAGTGTCCAGGCTGAAGATCTGGGCACCGAGGACCGGCAGCAGCGACAGCGTCAGGTAGCCGTGCGCGATGGTCCCCCCGAACGGGCTGGCCGCGGCGCGCTCGCGGTCGACGTGGATCCACTGATGGTCCCCGGTGGCGTCGGCGAAGGCGTCGACGCGCTCCTGGTCGACCAGCAGCCAATCGGAGGCACCCACGTCCTGGCCGACGGCCTCACGGAGCTGATCGACGGTGGTGAACTCGCGCATGGGGTCTCCGTTCTCGCATCGACGGTCGGCGGTGCCAGGATGGGCCCATGCCCGACGCTGCCACCGGTGCCGAACCTATCCCGACGACCCTGCCCACCCGCGAGGAGGTACGCCGTGCGCCCAAGGTCCTGCTGCACGACCACCTCGACGGCGGCCTGCGGCCGGCGACGATCGTGGAGCTCGCCGAGGAGTGCCGTCACGAGCTGCCGACCACCGATCCGGCCGCGCTCGAGCACTGGTTCACCGAGTCGGCGAACAGCGGGTCGCTGGTGCGCTACCTGGAGACCTTCGACCACACCGTCGGGGTGATGCAGACCGCTCCGGCGCTGCGGCGCGTGGCCCGGGAGTGTGTCGAGGACCTGGCCGCCGACGGGGTGGTCTATGCCGAGGTGCGCTACGCCCCCGAGCAGCACGTCGGCACCGGCCTGACGCTCGACGAGGTCGTGGCGGCCGTGCAGGAGGGGATGGAGGAAGGGGCTGCGGCGGCCGGCGACGGCATCGTCGTACGCCAGCTGCTCACCGCGATGCGGCACCGCGCGCGGTCGCGCGAGGTCGCCGAGCTCGCCGTGGCCTGGCG
>CXWJ01002185.1_pt1 | contig 23741 bp, 22 predicted proteins | sample 590841 | NCBI WGS metagenome assembly CXWJ01 (sample SAMEA3498367, study PRJEB10139) | wastewater metagenome | biome: wastewater treatment plant; material: activated sludge | place: Austria | collected 2015-01-21 | reverse complement strand
TCGCCCTCGCCGCGGACGATGATGTCGATCTGCGGTTCGGCCTTGAGCGTGTCTTCCCAGAAATAGGTCGGGTGGACGCCGCCGTAGACGATGAGCGCACGGGGCAGCAGTGCACGGATCATGCGCGACACGTTCATAATGATCGGATGCGCAGAGGTCGAACCGGTGTGTCCGAACAGAACGGCGTCCGGGCGGTAACTCAGCGCCTGCTCGACGATCGTCTCATACTTCATCGGGCCGAACTCGCCGTCGATGAGGCTGACGTCGTGGCCGGCGTCGATCAGCGGGCCACCGATGCTCAAGAGGCCGAGTGGCGGCAGTTGCTCCTTTGGGATGCGGCTGCCGATGGCGGGGTGCGGGACGTTGATGAGGAGGATGCGCATGCGGGGGGCCTCAAGGTCGGTGCCGAGACTAGGGCTCCCGCGCCGAGCAGGCTGTGACAGCGGTCGCGCGTGGTGGGAATGTCACATTGCCGCCGCAAAGCACACTAAACCCAACAGATTCNNTCTTGGGGAAAGACCGGCGAGAACGGCCGGCTTTTGGGGGACAGTATGAACGGCGTTTGGCGCCTGCCCGGTCTTGTCCGGGCGGCAGTTTGTATCGTTGCGGCGCTGTTCGCCGCGCAGATCGCGCTTGCGGACACGAAGCCTGCGGCCGCGACAGAAACTGCCTCGCCGGCGGCTTTGCCGACCCAGCCCACGCTCGATCCCAAGGACATCGCCGCGTTTCTGGACGGTCTAGTGCCGCTTCAGATCGAACAGAACGACATCGCCGGCGTCACCATCTCGATCGTCAAGGACGGCCAGGTCATCTTCGCGAAGGGTTACGGCTACGCCGACGTGAAGGCGAAGAAGCCCGTATCGGCGGAGAAGACGCTGTTCCGCATCGGATCGATCACGAAGCTCTTCACCTGGACGTCGGTCATGCAACTTGTCGAGCTGGGCAAGCTCGACCTCGATGCCGACATCAATACCTATCTCGACTTCGAGATTCCCAAGACGTTCGGCAAACCGGTCACTATGCGCAATCTGATGACGCATCGCGGCGGCTTCCAGGAGACGATCAAGAACCTGGGCGCGCAAAATTCCGGCAAGGTCGATTTGGCCAAGTATGTGCGCGAAAACATACCAGCTCAGATCTTCGAGCCGGGAACGACGCCCTCCTATTCCAATTACGGAACGGCGCTCGCCGGTTACATCGTTGAGCGTGTGTCGGGCATACCGTTCGACTCCTATGTCGAGGCGAATATCTACAAGCCGCTCGGCATGACGCAGTCGACGCTGCGCGCGCCATTGCCGAAGGGCATGGAAGCGGACATGTCGACCGGGTACCACCTCGGGTCGGGCGAACCCGTTCCGTTCGAGATCGTCAACGGCTATCCGGCGGGCAGCCAATCGAGCAGCGCTGCGGATATGGCGAAGTTCATGATCGCACTTCTGAACGGCGGGGCGATCGGCGAGGCGCGCATCCTGAAAGCCGAGACGTTGGCTGCGATGCAGAACACCGTGACGGCGCTCGACGAACGGCAGAACGGCATCGCGCTTGGCTTCTATGAAGTCGCAAGGGGTCCGCTGCGTACGATCGGCCATGGCGGCGACACGATCGCGTTCCACAGCGACATGCATCTGATCCCGAGCCAGAGGTTCGGCTTCTTCGTCTCGTACAACAGCACGGGCCGCGGGGATACGCCGCCGCGTTCGTCGTTGTGGCGGATGTTTCGCGCCCGCTATTTTGTCGACGAACCGGACAAAGCGGTCGCGGGCAAAGACGATCTGGCGCCAATCGTCGGAAGCTACGTTTCGACCCGGCGCGCCGATACGTCGATTTTCAAACTCCTGGGCGTGCTCGGCCAAGCGACGGTCAACGCGAACGACGACGGTACGATCACGGTCGATGCATTTCGCGGGTTGAACGGACAGCCTCGGCGGTGGGAGCCGCTGGGTAATGGCGAGTTCCGAGCGGTCGACGGCCGCACGCGGCTCATTTTCAAGCCGGATGCGAACGGGCGGATGATGATGTTGCCCGCATCGGCGGGCGTGCAGCACTTCCAGAAGGTGAGCGTGCACGAGAGTTCGACGTTCGTGAGCGCGCTGCTGTTCGGGTCGATGACCATCTTGGCGCTCAATCTCGTGCTCTGGCCGGTGGCAGCTGGCGTGCGACGGCACTACGGCATCAATCAGAACTGGAGCGCGATCGAACACATTCTGCGGTTGTTCGTGATGCTGACGTCGGTGGCTCTGTTCGCTCTGTTCATCGGGTTTGCGGTCGTGATCGGACCGGGACTCGGCGATCCGTGGAAGCTGGACGGAAGCCTCGATCCGACGCTGCGCGTCGTGCAGCTGATCGGCTTCGGCGGCGTGCTAGGGTCGTTCTTCGTGGTCGTCAATGCGATCCAGGCATGGAACAATCCGATGCGCACGATCTGGGGCCGCATCAAGGAAGTCATCGTGGCGATCGCTTGCCTGGCGCTGATTTGGATCGCCTGGACGATGAATCTGTTCGACCAGACGCTGCGCTTCTAGGCGTCCTGCAAGGCACGCGCGGCTTCGACGATTGCCTGGGCGTCCCAAAGCTCCAGATTCTGTGCGGCGGCGATGTCGGCGCACTGCTCCATGTCTTCGGTTGGGCCGCTCAGCGTGAGCAGTAGCGCGCGGTCCGCGCCGAAATAAGCCTTCGCGCCGGCCAGCGCACGCACATCGGCCGCGCCGACACGTTCTCCCTTCCATTGCTTGCATTGAGCGACAACGCGCAGCCTGTTCGCACAAAGAAGGACATCGACGCCGTAGTCGTTCTCGCTGCGTGTGACCATGACCTGGCCGGTTTTGAAGTGACCGGCGAGCAGCTCGGCCGCCTCGCGCTCGAACCCCGTCTCGTCGAGTCTTGACGACCAGTAGGTGATTTCCGTCCGCGTGCGGCGCCAAGCGTCGACGGCAGCGAAACGACGCACAGCCTCCTCGTAGGCGACGCGGCGCGGTTCAGCCCTGTGGTAGCGAGCCTCCGCGACGCTTGTTTGCGCGAAGAGAACAAGAGCGAGCAAGCCGACCGAAATCGCTCCCCATATCGCGGATGCGCCCGCTTGGGGCTGGTCGAGCAGTGATAGTCTGTCGGTGTGTTCCGCCCAAGTGAAGCTCAGCATTGCCACCGCGAGGGCGCCGGCGAGAGAAACAGAGAATGTCCGCAAGCGCACGATACGGCGGCGTGCGGGGCCATCGACCTCGTCCGGCCTCAGGTCGAACTCCTCAGGTGTCGGTTTCGGCCGCAGCCAGTTCAAAGTGAGCGTGACGCTTTGGTCGGCAAGACCCGATGGCAGCCGCGCAAAGCAACTCCACGCCCCCTCGTCCATCGCCTCCCCCACGCCGTTGGCGAACCTGCAAATTAGACGACAGTTCCCGGAGTTGCTGAAGTTTCCAATGCCGGTGCGGAAAAGGATTCCTGCGGAGATGGCAAGAATCCCACAGCGCACCGCTGTGCCGACGCGCGCAACTCTCGGGAGATTTTTGGCAATGCGCCTGCTTCCACTCCCCCGCCGGTTGTCTTCGCTTCACACCCAGCGATGGGTATGGCACGCGAGAATTATGCGATGCGGTGTACCTGGCCTCGTCCTGTTGTGTTGCGCGTCAGCAGTTGCTGCACGCGCGCAACCCGCCACGCCGACAGAGACGCATGTCACGATCGTGCTTGCGGGCGATACGGGCCTGAACGGCAGCTTTCAACCGGTCTACGCAAGCCACGGCATTAAACATGGCGCGAGGCTTGCTTGGGGCGACGCGACGGCGGAGATCTCACGCGAGATCAACGGCGATATCAACTTCGCAAACCTCGAAACCGTCGTCACCGACCGCAACGATCTGTCGCCCAATCTGAAGCTGTTCGGCTTTCGCACGCATCCGAGCGGCGTGAAGCATCTCGTGCAGATTGGCGTCAACGTGGTCTCAACCGCGAACAATCATTCGATGGATTTTGGGCTTGAGGGTGCGCGCGAGACGTTGCGGCAGCTCTCGGACATCGGCGTCGCGCATGCCGGGCTTGGCAGCAATCGATCTGCTGCGCGCGCACCACGGCTCATGGTGTTGAAGGGCCGGAGCTTTGCGTTCGGCGCGGTCGGTATCATCGGCAGCGGCTACGGGTCGCCGGCCGAAGGCGAGGAGCGCGTTGGGCATCTTTCATACTCCGAACGCGACGTTGGCGAGGCGGCGGGCGCGCTCGCAGCAACAGCTGCGGACTACCGCATCCTCTCCGTGCATTATGGGCAAGAGTTCGAGGTCAACACGAGCGCCAGCGACCAGCGCCGTTTGACCGGCGCGCTGGCGCAAGGCGTCGACCTTGTCGTCGGCCACCATCATCACGTTGCGAACGGCGTGGAGATCGTGAACGGCCGGGCGGTGTTCTATGGCCTCGGCAATTTCCTGCATTGGGGCACGCAAGACATGGCGCGCTTCGACATCTGCCGCGACTATGGGCTTCTGGCGCGCGTGCATCTTGCGGCGGCACCGGGCGAGCGGCTGATGGTGCGGGCGATCGAGGCTCTGCCGATCACGCAGATGCACAAGACGCCGCGCGTGATGTCCGGCGAGGCAGGCGCGGCACGCGTTCACGTGCTAAATCACCTGGCGAAGCGGTTCGGGGCGAGCGGCGTGCGCTTCGCACCGCAAGCGGATGGAACCGGCCTCTATTGTGCGCCGGGGGCGGAGCGCCTTTCGGGCGTTGTGGGGGCTCGATGCGCAAATGCGTCCGCGATCGGCGAACCGCCGGCGGAGCTTGCCGCGAAGATTCAAGCGGCTTGTTCGAAGAAGGTGGTTCGCATCGTCGAGAACGAGGACGGTGAGACCACACCGGAGTTCGAGCGCGTCGGCATGGAGCTGCCGCAGATCACGATACCGATGCCGTTCTAGGTCACCCGTGTGCGGCCGTCACTGCGCCGCCTGTTTTCGTGCGCTGCGTATGGCGATGGGGCGCGATCGGGTGTTAGCTGAACGCGGTGACACCTGGGGGGCCGCATGCGTATCGTGCTTCTTGTTTTGAAATGGCTCGGGACCGTGGTCGGCGGCTTGGCCGGCGTCGTTGTCGCATTGGCGCTCTGGAATGGCTCGTTCTGGTCATCGTACAGCGCGCCGACGACGCTCCTGGCGCATCGCGGGTTGGGGCAAACGTACACCCGCGAGGACCTCGACAACGAGACGTGCACGGCGACGCGGATCTATCCGCCGGAGCATCCCTATCTCGAGAACACGCTGGCTTCGATGCAGGCGGCGTTCGATGCGGGTGCGGATATTGTCGAGTTCGACATCCATCCGACCACCGACGGTCAGTTTGCCGTGTTCCACGATTGGTCGATCGATTGCCGCACCGAGGGCAAGGGCGTCACGCGCGAACAGGCAATGAGCCATTTGAAGACGCTCGACATCGGTTACGGCTACACGGCCGACGGAGGCAAGACGTTTCCGTTCCGCGGCAAGGGCGTCGGGTTGATGCCGACGATGGACGAGGTTCTGGCCGCGTTTCCAGACCGGCGTTTTCTCATCAACATCAAGAGCAACGATCCGAGCGAGGGCGAGTTGCTTGCTGATCGCTTGCTAGAACTGCCGGCGGAGCACCTCGACCGGCTGATGGCTTATGGCGGCGATGCGCCGATCGGCCGTCTCCGTGCGCGAATCCCCAAGTTTCGCGCGATGTCACGAAAGACGCTCACAAGTTGTGGTGTTAACTACATCGCGTATGGGTGGAGCGGCGCCATTCCGGAATCCTGCCGCGACACACTGCTTCTCGTACCGTCAAACACGACCTACCTGATCTGGGGATGGCCGAATTTGTTCCTAGAGCGGATGGCGGGCGCAAACACGCCGGTTTTCGTTAGGGGGCCGGTGACCCGACAAATGCGCAGGTTGGATGCCGCCGGTATCGACGACCTGGCGGCCGCGCGAGGGTTTCCCCAGGACTTTCCGGGCGGTATCTGGACCGACCGAATCGACCGCATTGCCAGCCACTTCGGCCGCAAGTCAAAGTCGTCGCAGCCGGACTGACGGCGCGGTTTTCACCCTCGAACCGGATGAAACCCCGCCCTAGCTTCGTTGTGAAGTGATTCGGCGGGGAATGGGTGAATGGCCGCCAGGCGCCTCTGGGTACTGATCGCTTCTGCCTTGCTCGCCTTAGCTGCCGCGCTTTCGTTTGCGCAGGCGGCGGGGGAAAGCGCACCTGCGAGCGACTTTTTGGTGCTGGCGATCAAGCCCGAGGGCGAGGTCAAAGACTACCGGATGATTCCGGTCGGCGAGTCCTCGGTCGATCCAGCCCGCTACCGCGACGTCGTGGAGTCCCTGCCCCGCAGCCTGTTCGGCGGCGTCATCGTGCGGCCACACGACGAGCGGGCGGAACTCGCGCAGTGCCGAACGGCTTGTGCAGCCAACGCGAAATGCGGGAACTTCACTTACGTACGCCCCGGCAAGGGCCGACCTGTCGGCGTCTGCCATCTGCGGCGCGCAGTTGAAGCCGCTCCGCTCGCCACGATTGCTCCGCCGCCAGCGCCCGTCGCGACTGTTGCCGCACCGCCGGCGCCGACTGTCACGATGCCGCCGATCGTCGAGAGTCCGGCCCCTGCGCCGGAGGTGATGGTTGTTTCGCCGTTGGTTCCCGCACGCAAGCTCGTCACGATCGACAGCACACGCAACGGCCAGGAACTGTACAAGGGCGAACAAGCCCCCTCGACGCCGGTCACGTTCAAGTTCAAGACGCCGGTCTCGAGCGCCAAAGCCGCCGTGAAAACGGCAGGCAAAGGGCGCGTCTGGGCGAACATCGAAGCACTCGACGCGAAGGGGCGCGTGTTCAAACGCAGCGGTATGTGGGTCGCGGCCGACGGCGCGGCGCATCAGCTGCTCATCAGGACGGAATCCAATCGTATCGGCGCGTTGCGCATCACGTCGCGCGAAGAAGGCGCCTTGATCGCACACGGCATCGACTTCGTTCGCACGGGGCCGGAAGCGACAGAGCCCGCGATCGCGGAGACGTTGCCGGCCGCCGAAGCGGCGCCCGTTGAGGTCGCCGAAGAGGACGTGCCTGCGCCGCCCATACCCGACGCGGTCGCGGAAGCGTTTCCGTTGCCACCGCGCGCGCCGGGGACGGCGACCGACTTGCCCGTCGACATTGCGCAAGTGCCGCAAGAGCCACAGATTCAAGTAACGCCCATCGAAACCACGGTTACCGAGCTTCCGGCAAGCGGCGTGCAAGAGACGACGATTTCTATCCCGATCGCGCCGGTGCCCGCCCCCGCTCCGCCAACGACGACGACGGCAAAGCCGGAGGTGCAGCCGCAATCGCTGCCCGGCGGCGACGACGTGATACTTCTGGCAGCGGCCGGCGCCGCCGTGCTCGGGCTTGGCGGACTGGGTCTTTATCGGCAGAGCTACCAAAGGCGCCAGCTTGCGCGGCTGACGACGCGGGTCGTTTCGGAGGGGCTCGATCGCCACACGGTCAGCATCACGACCGACGGACAGCCCGACCTCAGTCTGCGCTACCACATTCGCATGCCCGCCGACGTGTCGGCGCGCACCACCACAATTGTCATTATACCCGACGGAGTCGCTGCATGACGCCGACCGACCTGACGATGCTTCAATTCTTCGAGTTCGAAGATGCGAAAATTCGCAAAGACGGCCTGAACGCGCTTTACAGCACCGCGGTGATGCGTGCCGTGCAGGCACTGCTGAGCACGGCGCCGAAGCTCTTGCAGAATCAGGTCGCTCAGAGCGTGACGGAAGCGTTGAGAGACGCGCTGTCGGTTCGTATCACCGAAATTCTCGCGGCGGCTTGGAACACGCGGCGCGAACTGCGCCAGTATCTCGACCGCTCCAAGTTCCCGCCGGACGAGATCGTCGATCATGCCCTGGGACAGCACGAGATACACTCCACGCATCAGCCGCGGCTGCAGATCATGCTCGACCATTCGCCGGTCGGCGCTGAGTTCGAGTTCGACGTGACCGTGAAGCTCAACATCGAGGCCGCGATCCTGCGCATTCAGGACGCGCGCATCATGCACGCGACGCTCGGCAAGATTTCGGGCAGCGGGACGATCAAGTGCGAGGACGTGACGCTGTTCTCGCGCGCGAGCAAGCCGATCGTGCTGCCGCAGACGCTGTCGTTCGGCAGCGGCCTCATGATCCCGAAGCCGAAGGAACTGACGTTGAAGTCGGTCGACGCAGCCTAAGTCACGGCAAGCGCAGACTCGACGGCGGCGGCGACAGCGAGCAGCTTTGCGTCGCCCATGTGTTCGCCAACCAGCATCAGCCCCGAAGGCGGATCGCCCGGCATCGGCAAGCCGATCGCGCAACGGTCCAAGAAGTTGAACACGCTCGGATTGCGCAGCGCGAGCGCGTTGGCGCGGGCGAAGGCGGCCGTTTCGGCGACGTCGGCGATCCGCGGGGCGACCTGCGGCGTCGTCGGCAGAACAAGCGCGTCGAACGGCGCCGAGATACGGGCGACTTGCGCGATCATCGCCGCGCGGGCTTTGACGAGGCCGATATAGTCCGCCGCGGTCATGCGGCCACCGATCTCGATCCGGCTCAAGACATTCGGATCGTAGCGGTCCTTGCGGCCGAAGAAGTTCGCGCGGGCGTGGAAGGCATAGGCTTCGGCGTTGGCGAGTGTGCCTTTCGCAAACAGTGCGGGGATCTCGTTCAGCGCTTCGATGCGAATGCGCTCGATGCGCACGCCAGCCTCGCTCAAGAGCGCGAGCGTCCGTTCGAACGCCGCCGCGACGTGTGCGTCCAGATCGTTCAACACGAAGTCGAGCGGAACGGCGAGATGCAAGCTCTTCACGTCGAGCGCCGGATGGGCTGCGCGCGGGCCGTCGGCAATGACGCGGTCGACGAGGTCGCAACAGGCGACCGTGTTCGCGATCGGACCGATGCTGTCCAGCGACTCGGAGAGCGGGAACGCGCCGTCGCGTGTCACGCGCGCTTGCGTGGGCTTGAAGCCGACGAGGCCGTTGAAAGCTGCCGGTATGCGGACGGAGCCGCCGGTGTCGGTGCCGAGGCCCATGACAGCTTGGCCGCGGGCGACGCCGACCGCAGCACCAGAACTCGAGCCGCCGGGCACGCGTGCCGCGTCGCGCGCGTTCGCGCATACGGGGCCGTGCGGGTTCAGGCCTAAGCCGGTGAACGCGAACTCGCTCATATGGGTACGGCCGACCACGATCGCGCCGGCTTTACGTAGGCGCGCTACGGTGGGAGCGTCCGCCGCAGCGGCCGCTGCGTCGCGCAAGACGGCCGAGCCTGCCGGCGTCGGTTCGCCGGCGACATCGAACAGGTCTTTCACCGAGACGGGAAGGCCGGCAAGCGGTCCCAAGAGCGTGCCGCGCTTGCGCATGCGGTCCGCCTCGTCCGCTTCGGCGCGGGCGCGCTCGGCGTTCACGCGGGTGAAGGCGGTTGCGTCTTGGGCGATCGATTCAAGTGCGGCTTCGACGAGCGCGCGCGCCGTCGTGCGACCCTCGCCCAGAGCGCGCGCCAGATCGGCGATCGTGCGGCCTTTGAGATTCATTCAGTTCGGCGTGCCAGGTGGACGACCGTCCTTGCCGCTGAACGTCGGCTGCGGCAGCGGGCGCGGTTTGCGTTCGCGACCGGAGCTCTTGATCTCGTCGGAATCGACAATGCCGTCGCTGTTGCGATCGGTGCGGTCGAACAGCGTGCGCCACTGGGTCGCGAACTCCGCGTAGACAAGGCGGCCGTCGCCGTTCCAATCGAAGACGGGGGACGAGCCAGGCTCGTCGCGCAGACGCTCGTTCAGCAGGCGGGCTTCCGCCGGGTCGAGCGCCTCGTTGCCGTTCGAATCTTCCTTCTTGAAGTCGCCTTTCAGCGTCTCCTCTAGCTCCGCACGCTTGACCAAGCCGTCCGTGTCGGCGTCGAAGCGGCTAAGGCGCATCATTTCGGGCTGGCGCGGTGCAGCTTGGCCGCTCGCTGGCGTATCAGGAGCCGCAACCGTTGGTGCGGCGGCGGGCTTCTCCGAACCGCCGAGCATGCTGCAGGCTTGAACCGTCATCGCGAGCGCCGCGACCAAGGCGGCCATCGATCGATTCATTGTTCCCCCAAAACCGGCTAGACTTCCTTCCGGTGGACCTTAGCCAACTCGCGCCAAGGGCGAAACCCCTGTAAGGGCACACTCCAATGAGCAAATTCCGCGAACGGGTTCAGAACGGTGTGCTCCTGCTGCTGATTGCGCTGCTGCTTGTGGCGGTCGTGCGCATTTACGAGACGCATGTCGCGCGGGTGCCGCACAATCTGGAAGGCCACAGCACGACAGAGGGCGGAATGACCGCCAATCCACCGGCACCGGCACTTTGACTATTCGGCGGCTTGCGGGCGCGGCGCGTGGAGTTCGCCCGTTAGGCCTTCGCGGATCGCCCCGAAGAGATTGGCTTCGGCGAGGTTCTTGGCGCCGACAACCGCGTGCGTCAGGTTCGACCACGCAAAGTTCGTGCTCCTGAGGCTTGCGCCGGACATGTTGGCGCGGGCGAGCTGAGCGCGCGCGAACTGCGCGCCGTCGAGGTTGGCGCCGCGCAGATCGCAGTCGGTGAGGTCGGCGCCGTTGAGAAGTGCGCCTGCGAGGTTCGCGTTGCGCAGGTCGGCACCGATGAGGCGCGCGTGACGCAGGTCGGCACGAGTGAGCGTCGCGCCCTGCAAATCGGCGAACGCCCAGTCGATGCCGGTGAGCACGACGCGTTCTTCGCCCACGATGTCGGCCGGGCGGCCCCATAGGCGCGTCTTCGCCGCTTCCTTGACGAAGTTCAGGCCCGCGAACTTCGGCACGAAGTCCTTGTCGCGGCGATGCTGGTTCCAATGCAGCACGCCGTCGTCGAACAGCCAACGGTGCTGTTGCGACGCACGCAGTTCGGATTCCGGTGCCTTGGCGTAAACATTTTCTTCGGCGCCGCCGCCCGCGGGCAGCGCACCGTCGTCGGCCGGCTCATCCTTCGCCGGAGCTTCGCCTGTCGCGGGTTTCGACCGCGGCGGCCAACCAAAAAGTACTGTGCGCCAATCCATGGCCGCGAGACTAAGCCATTAGGGGCGGCGGCGAACACCGTCCCTAGATTGCTTAGTTGGGCTGGCTTACCACCTGTACCGCGTTCACCATGGACTGGAAGGCCACTTTCACGCCCGCCATGGTCGCCTGAACATCCCCAGATTCTTCGGCGATCAGCGCCAGACCGCGCCAGGCAAATCCCGACCAGGCGTGCACCCACGGGTCGCCGGACTTTGCGTCCTTCGTCGCCTCGATCGCGGCCAGGAACGCGTCCATCGACTCTTTGACCTTGCCCGCCTTCAGCTGCTCGTAGCCTTCAAGCACTTTTGCGGCGATATCGTCGGGTGCCGCCCCGTCGGGGCGAAGGGCTAACCGGCGCGCGCCAATCGCGAAACCGTCGGGACGCCATGAGCGGGCGGCAAGCTGCATGCGTTCCATGAAGACGTCGGCGGTCAGATTCGCGTGCAGCGCGGCGAGGCCTGCTGGCGCGGTTTCGTCGACAGACAGCGCTTTGGTCAACACAGCGAAGAAGCGGCGGTTTGCGATGAGCGGATCTTCGGGCACGGGCTCGGCGGCGGCGACCAGCTTCGTCGTGGCAGCTTTCGCGGCGAGTTTCTCCTCGACCGTCGGCGCTTCCTGCGGAAACAAGATCGAGATCACCAGGCCCAACAGCCCAAGACCGACGGCGGCGCCTGCGATCAGCAGTGCAGTCTCCGTCGACATGACAGCCAATTCCATTGCACGTCCCCCAACACTACTCGCGGTCGCGCAGCCGCGGCGCCCGTGCGATCGCTCGCACGGCCTAGTTTCAAGGGTACGGCGCGCGCGCGCGTTCGGGCAATTTCTTTTGCTTACCGGACGCCGGAAGCGCTAGGGCTGATGCGGGGGAGCGACGCTTTTCGCGCGTTAAGAGAACCACGGGCGCACGCGGGAGCCTCAGGGGGGAACATTAGCGCGGCAGGAACAGGACACTGGGCTCTTCGCCGTCGGAGTGACGGAAACAGCGGACGAGGTCGTAGAAGAGTTCTGGCATGCCGGTCGCGACGTTCAAGCCCATGTTGTAGGCGGCTTGCGCGGTGATCGGGAAACCGTGCGTCCACTTGCCCGAGATGAGTTCGTCCGCGATCGCGGCGGAGCCATCCTGACTGTAGCTGCCTTGCAGAAGTTCGCGTGCGGTGGCGCGGCCTTCTTGGATGATCTTGCGGGCCTCTTCGGCGAGGATCAGGTACTCGTCGCTGATCGACTCGAACGGCTTCATTTTCGGCAGTTGGACGATCGAGGGAGCCGGGCCGGCGTAGAGTTGCGTGTCGATGGGGCCAAGCATGGCGTGCGCGCCCATCACGATCTGATCGGCGGCGAGCGCGATACGCGAACCCGCCGACATCGCGAAGTACGGCACGAACACGGTCTTGCGCGCCTGGTGGCTTTTGATCGCGCGGGCGATCTGTCGGCCTGTGAACGAATTGCCGCCTTGGGTGTGGAGTACGATGTCGAGCGGACGCGAAGCGTCGCTGGCCACGATCGCGCTCAACACGTCTTCGAGGTCGTCGAAGTCGAACGCCTCGTTCTCCATGTTCTCGCCGTGGATCACGCAGATGACGCGTGAGCCGCGTTCTTGTTCGATGCGATGGATGATCGCTTTCGCGCGGTCGACGGCAGCTTCGGGAACGTGACCGCCGGAATGCGCGAGCCACACCAAGTTTTCGTGCCGTTGCGCGCGGCGCTTCTTCGGCGCGTGCGAGCGTTCGATGTAGACGACGCTGCTGTCGATCGCGCCGGCGAGGTCGAAGCGTTGGCGTTCGGGCGGCGGTAGCGCCGCCGGCTGCGCGGCGCGGGCGGGCGTGCGCTCGTAGTCCAGATAAGCGACGCTTGCGGCCTGTTCGTTGTCGCGGCGGCAGGAGCGGATCAGGTCGTAGACTTCGGCCGGCATCGCGATGGAAACGTGCATGCCGAGTTCCTTCGCCGCGATCGGCGAGATCGCGCGCCAGGAATAGGACTTACCGCTCACGAGTTCGTCGGCCATGCGGCAGGCGCCGCAGTGCTCTTTGCCCTCGTGCATAAGCTCGCAAGTCACACGGCGCGTTTCATCGAGCAGCTTCTTGGCGAAGTCGGCGTAGATGAGCGTCGTGTCCGAGATGCGGTCTACGGGCTTGTTCTTCAGACCCGCCAAGACGGACGACGCCGAGCCGTAAGCGACGAACGGATCGACGGGCGAGAGCGCTGCGTGCTGGCTCATCACCACTTCGTCAGCGGCGAAGGCCATGAACGAGGTTGAGCCCAGTGCGAAGTACGGCACGAACACGGTCGTCTTCGCGGGATGGGCCTTGATCGCGCGGGCGATTTGCTGGGCGCAGGAAATCCAGCCGCCTGGCGAATGGATGATGACGTCGAGCGGGCGGTCCTTCGGCGTCTTGCGGATTGCGGTCAGCGCATCCTCCAGGTCGACGGCGTCGAGCCGGTCGCGCGCCATGTTCTCGCGGTGGATGATCGCGATCACACGCGAGCCGCGCCTGGCTTCGAGGCGGGCCAGGATTTCACGGGTGGACATCATCTGCGCGGGCAGCTGGCGTTCGTAGCCGCGTTGCTGCGGTTCCAGCGGCTCCCACTCTTGGAAAGCGGCGGGCGCATGCGATTGCGCCGGAGCGAGCTGTTGGCTCTGCTCCATCGAGCGCCACGGACGAAGCGGCGGTTTGCGCGGCTTCACCCTCGGCGGCTTGCGCTCTTCGTAGTCGTCGAATTCGGGGACGTCATAGTCGCGACCGAAGACGCTGAGCGTCGTGCCGGGTTGCAGGCGCGGCTCGGGCCGTCTTGCGGGTGCGATCTGCCGTGACTCCGGAAGCAAGAACTCTTCTTCGTGCGCACGGTATGAAAACTCTTGCGGGCGGACGGCGGCTTCGTCCTGCTCGGCGAAGGCCTGCGGAACGGTCCCCTTGCCTTTTCTCTTGTTTGGACGCGCGTGCGCGAGAAGCGACGGCGCGGGATCGCGCTTTGGCTTCACGAATGCAACGAGCAGCATCGCCAACGCCGCGAGAACGCAGGCGCCCGCAATCAGTTGCGGCGCGGGCATGGCGACAAGCACCGCGACCGCTTCATCAATGAAGCGTGCAATGCTCTCCGCGACCCGCGAGAGGATGGCCAGAATGTCCAACGTAAGATCCCATCGCTCCAGGCCTTTACGGCGCCCAACTCGCCAGCCCGGAACTCAAGACCTAGCTAAGAACGTGCCGCTCCTGGGGAGAAGTCACCGGCCAGACACAGTGCCAGCCAATTTCGAACCGCAGCGCTCCAACAACGAATTAACCTGCAACTTCAAGGTGCGGCGACACATTGCGACACGGCTTCGTCGTGCCGGAATGGAACATCGTCCCCACACGGCGCTACTGCCTCAGGGTGCTGCGACCTGCTTCCAAGATCGCTTCGACGTTGCCGTGCTTTGCGTCGCGCGCGGCGTGACATTGCCGGCAGACCTTCGCGCCCAGTGAACCGAGGTGCCGGTTGGTTCGTAACAACACCACGCAGTCTGCGGCGGGATTCGGGGGGCGATTTGATCGACAGACGACAGATGATAGCCGGGGCTTTAGGGGCCGTTGCGATGACGCGGCCTGCCTTGTCGGCGAGCGATTGGGCGGGCGATATTGCGATCCTGCGCAGGGCCTACAGCGCCATTCATCCCGGGCTCTATCGTTACGCGACGCCAGGCGAGGTTGCGGCGCGGTTCGATGCGCTTGAAGCGGACTTCGCCAAGACAACCGACTTGCGGTCGGCCTATCTGACGCTTTCCCGGTTTCTTGCGACCGTCAAATGCGGGCACACGTACGCGAACTTCTTCAATCAATCGGACAAGGTCAGTGCGGCGCTGTTTGGCGGACGCGACAAGGTGCCGTTCGAGTTCCGCTGGCTGGGCGCGCGCATGATCGTGACCGAGAACCGCTCGCGCGAGGCGCGCTTGGTGCCGGGCACGGACGTGCTTGCGATCAATGGGCGGCCAGTTGCGGCAATTCTCAACGAACTGATGGCATTCGCGCGCGCCGACGGCGGCAACGATGCGAAGCGGCGGGCGCTGTTGGAAGTGCGCGGTGTCGATACGTACGAGACATTCGATGTGTTCTTCGGGCTTCTCTATCCGGCGAGCGCGTACCGGTTGACCGTGCGCCTGCCGGGGCAAGCGGCGGAAAGCGTGCTGGATGTTTCCGCGCTCGACCTCGCGGAGCGACAGAGCGCGCAACGCAAGCCGGCGGCGAAAGATGCTGCGAAGTGGACGCTCGTCTTTCCGGCGGAGCGCACGGCACTGCTCACCATGCCGGGCTGGGTGATGTATGACACGAAGTGGAACTGGCGCGGGTTTCTCGACGCGACATTCGCGGAGATGAAGGACCGGCGGGCCACGGGCCTTATCGTCGATCTCAGAGAGAACGAGGGCGGGAACGATTGCGGCGACGAGATCATCGCGCGGCTGATCGACCGCGACTTGCCGCTCGAAGCCTATGAGCGGCGCGTGCGTTACCGGCGCACACCTAGCGACATCGACGCCTATCTCGACACGTGGGATCCTTCGTTCAAGACGCTGGGCGAGAAGGCGGAAGACATCGGCGGCGGATTCTTGCGTCTGCCGGTCAATCCTGAGACACAAAACGTGATCCGCCCGAAGGGCCCGCGGTTCACGGGCAAGGTGGCCGTTCTGACAAGTGCGCAGAACAGTTCGGCGACGTTTCAGTTCGCGAGCACTATCAAGGCGAACCGGCTGGCGCGCTTGGTCGGCGAGGCGACCGGCGGCAACCAGCGCGGCATCAACGGCGGCGCCTACTTCTTCCTGCGCCTGCCGGCGTCCGGCCTTGAGGCCGACTTGCCCTTGATCGGATTTTTCCCGCGCGGGCCCAAGCCCGATGCGGGTCTTGAACCGGATGTTGCGGTCGCGCTGACGGTTGAGGATATCGCGGCGCGCCGGGATAGCGTGCTCGCCGCGGCGCTTCGCTTGGTGGGATGACGGCATGCCCCGTTTTGCGTAGGCTTGCCTGATGCAATTGACGCTTGAACGCACCACGACGCCGACCGACGACGTGCGGGCGCTGGTCGGTGCGCTGAACACCGAACTTGCTCAGGGCTACGAGCCGCATCAGCAACATGGGCTCAGCCTCGACAAGCTGTTTCAGCCACATATCGCGTTTTTCATCGCGCGCGTGGGTGGCGAAGCGGTCGGCTGCGGTGGGGTTGCGTTCGACGACGGATTTGCGGAGGTGAAACGCATGTATGTGCGCCCTTCCGCGCGCGGCATGGGCGTTGCGCAGGCTGTGCTGGCGCGGCTTGAGGCGGAAGCGCGCGCGAAGGGCTATCGCCATCTCATGCTCGAAACCGGCGACGACCTTGCCGCTGCGCAGCGGCTCTACGAGCGCGCGGGCTTTCGACGCTGCGAAGCGTTTGGTCCCTACCGCACGATGCGGTCTCATCAGATCGAACGCAGCTGGTTCTTCGAGAAGTTGCTCGGCTGACCTCAGGCGCCGAAGGCGAGGCGGGCGATGTGTTCGCGGATGTCCTTCGGCCAGGCGGCGGTCAGCGACGCGAAGCGGCCGCGGTCGTCGGCGTAAAGCGCGCGCGTCGCCTCCTAGAAGCCGGCGCGATCGCCTGCCATCGCCGACATGAAGTGATAGGCCGCGTCGCGCGCGGCACGCACTTTCGCCTTCGGGCCACGGCGCGCTTCGTCCACGAGTTTGCGCAACGTGACCGACGCACCGCCGGGTTGGGCCGCAAGCCATTCCCATTGGTTGGGCAGCAACGTCACCTCGCGCGCGACGACGCCGAGCTTCGGGCGGCCGGGGCCGCGATCGTCGTCAGGCTTCGCGGCGCTGCGTTTGAGGCGCGCCAGCATCTCATCGACGCTGCCGCGGATGTCGATGTCGAAGGCGCGGCCGGTCGCGTCGTCGAACAGGAAGACGTTCGGGCCGCCCCTTTCGATCGCTTTCTTGAAGTGAGCCGCAACCTCCGACAACGACCCGGAGGCCAGGCGGCGCGCGCCGTCGAACACGGTGCAGGGTTTGGTCAGGAGATCGGTCATTCCGGTTTTTACCCGGATGATATTCCATAGTCAATATTACCCGGGTAATATTTTACCGTCGCCGCGTTCATTGACAGGGCGCGACCCTGCGCCGAGAGTTTGCGAAACCCATGGAGAGCGCGATGTCCCTGCCCGCACGCAAGATCGAGACGGCCTCATTCGAACTTCAGCCGATGACGCCGACGATCGGGGCGGAAATCTCGGGGATCGATTTGCGCAAGCCTTTAGGCTCTGCGGCCTTGCGCGATTTGCGTGCGGCGCTGCTCGACTGGAAGGTGCTGTTCTTTCGCGATCAGGACATCACGACCGATCAGCACTTGGCGTTTGCGCGGTGTTTCGGCGAGCTTGAGGTGCACCCCTTCGCGCCGCAGAAGCCGGGGTACCCGGAAGTGCTTGCGATCACCCACAATCGCGAAAGCCGGGGCAAGGAAAACACTTGGCACTCCGACGTAACGTGGCGGCTGGAACCGTCGCTGGGATCGATCCTGCGGTCGCTCGAGATTCCGCCCGTGGGCGGCGATACGCTGTTCGCCGATATGTACGCCGCCTATGAGGGCTTGAGCGACGAGGTGAAGAGAAAGATCGAGGGGCGCACAGCGATCCACGACTTCGCGCACTTCCGCAAAGGCCTGCGCAAGCAGGGCAAGAGCGAAGCGGAGATCGAGGCCTACAACAAGGCCTATCCGGCGGCCGAGCATCCGGTCGTGCGGACGCATCCGGAGACGGGGCGCAAGGCGATCTATGTCAACGCCGCGTTCACACAGAACATCGTCGGCATGGACCAAGACGAGTCGGCGGCGCTGCTCAAACATCTCTACGCGCAAGCCGCGATCCCGGAGTATCAGTGCCGGTTCCGCTGGACCGTGAATGCGCTTGCGTTCTGGGACAATCGCGCGTCGCAGCACTATGCGGCATCGGACTATTGGCCTGCGGTGCGAAGGATGGAACGCGTCACGATCGTGGGCGACCGGCCCCGGTAGCTCAAGCGGCTTTCGCGCGGAACTTCGTCGGCGACGCGCCGAAGACATCGCGGAAGCGGCTGTTAAACGTGGAGAGGTCGCCAAAGCCTGCGTCGTAGGCGATGGCAGCGACGGGATCCGTCGATGTCGCGAGGCGGACGGCGGCGCGGCGCATGCGCAGGCTCAGGACGAACTGATAGGGCGTTGTTCCGGTGACGCTGCGGAACGTGCGCAGGAAGTGGTACTTGCTCATGTTCGCGCGTGAAGACAGCTGATCGAGGTCGAGCGGACCGTCGGCGTTCGCCTCGATATGACGTAGGACCGTGCCAATGCGGCGCGCATCGCCGAGGCCGGGCTTCTTCGCTGCGAGTTTCGCGCCCGACATCGCTTCGCCGACGCGTTCGACCAAGCGGACGACGAGCGAGCCTGCGGCAAGCGGGCGGGCGGCTTCGGTCATCGCTTCGAGTTCGACCAACGTGGGCAGGAGTTCCGGCATCGCGGGGAGCGAGGCGGCGGCAAAGCGGAAGCGGTGCGAACCGGCGGCGCTTGCGGCGACCTCGTCGAAGAGGTCCGGATCGATGTGCACGGCAAGGCAGCGGTCGCCGTGCCCGTGCTCGTGCCCGCATTCGAAACATGTCCCCGCATTGCCGAGGAGCAGCGCACCGGGATAGAGCAGCGCTTCGCCGTGTTCGGCGCGATAGCGGAAGGCGCCCGCGACGACGGCCGAGATCGACATGCGGCTATGGCGCTCTTCGTAGGGGCGGTCGTTCGGGCCGGCGCGGCAGACGATGTCGGCGATCTGCCAATCGCGGCCTTGGGCGATTGCGCGCGAGGCGATCGTCGCGCGGCGCTCGCCTGGGGCAATGCTCAAATTTTCGGCCGGTTTCGCCATGGCTCAAGATAGCAATTTTGCCCAAGCGGTGCCAACGCCGCTGGGGCATGATCGAGCACGTTCCTGTGAGGAGAGAACATGCTGAATCACGTATCGATCGGCGTGCGCAACATCGCGCGCACCAAAGAGTTCTACGACGCGGCGCTGAAGCCGCTCGGCTACAAGTGCCTGAGCGACGGCGCAGAGTCGCTGGGTTACGGCGCCGACNNGACGCGCAAGAGCGTGGATGCGTTCTACAAGGCGGCACTTGGCGCCGGGGGCAAGGACAACGGCAAGCCGGGTTTGCGCGCCGACTACGGCGACAACTACTACGCCGCTTTCGTCATCGACCCGGAGGGCTACCGACTCGAGGCCTATTGCGCGAAGGCGGGCTGACGGCGCGTGCTGTTTCAGTTCGGTCCGGACCGAAAGCGGACGCCACATTCCTTAATGGAACGTTAACCACCCGCCCTCAGCTTAACACTTCTGATTCCTGGGGGCAGAAATGTCGGTGTTTTTCGACCTTGTTATGAAATCCGCGTGCCGGAGCAATCACCACCGGATCGCGGTGGAAGCGCTGCGTCATCTTAAAGGGGACAATGCAGAGGATTGGCGCAATCTCTTCCTGCACCACTACACGTCCTATCTTGAGGGGGCGAAGGCGCCCGACGACACGTTCAAAGACTTCAAGAACCACGTGCTGCACGTGCGCGACGGCGATTGGGGCGGCGCCCCGACGGCCGCGCGCGAATGGTACCGCCGCGCGGTCAGAGCGATGCAGGTGAAGGACTGGGCGCAAGCGGCCTATGCGGCCGGCGTGATGACGCACTATGCGGCCGATCCGGTGCAGCCGTTCCACACCGGGCAGACGGAAGAAGAAAACGTCATCCATCGCGCGGTCGAGTGGAGCTTTTCGAAGAGCTACTTCACGCTGCAAGGCATTCTGGTCAACGATTTGGGCGGCTATCCGCAAGTGCCGGTGCCGCAGTCGGCCGATTGGCTGGAGCAAATGGTGAAGGCCGGCGCACGCACGTCGAACCCGCACTATGAAACGGTCGTCGATCACTACGACTTCAAGGTGGGCGTGAAGAACCCGGAAGCCGGGCTCGATCAGGAACTGAAGGACATCGTCGCGAAGCTGCTCGGCTATGCGACGATCATGGTGGCGCGGATTCTCGAACGCGCGTTCGCGGAAGCCGCGGTCGCGCCGCCGAAGGTGAACCTCACGCTCGACACGATCTTCGCGGCGATGAAGGTGCCGGTGAATGCGGTGTTGAAGACGATCGACAATCTGCAGGAACGCGCGCTGGTGCAGTCGATGTATCAGGAGTTCCAGAAGACCGGGAAGCTGCGCGCGACGCTATCGGAGGACGATAAGACGGTCCGCGCGCTGCATGCGGCGGAGGTTTTGAAACAGCCGCTGTCGACGCTCGACGCGCAGTGGCCGAAGGAGATCGGCACAGCCCACGGCACGGGCACACCTCCCCGCTCGGCCAAGCCGAAGAAGGTCGTAGCGCCGAAGCCGGCGAAGGCCGAGCCCGCACCGAAGGCGAAAGCTGCGGCCGCTCCGGCCACGAAAGCGGCTGCTCCGGCGAAGGCCCCGCAGCAAGGCGCGCGGCCGCGGCTCACCGTGGATGCGCCGGTCGAGGACGCGCCGTCGATCGGGGCGAAGACGGCAAGCCGCCTCAGCGCCGTTGGAATCCGCACGATCAAGGATCTGCTCGAAGTCTCACCGGACGGCGCGGCGGCGCAGATCAAGGTGAAGCACATCAATGCGAGCTTGATCCGCGATTGGCAGTCTCAAGCCGAGCTTGCGTGCACAATCCAGAATCTGACGAGCGCGGGCGCGCAGCTTCTGGTCGCGACCGGCGTGCGCGATGCCGACGATCTTGCGGGCGCCGATGCCGAAACGCTGCTCGCGATGATCGAAGAGTATGCGGAGACCGGCGAAGGTCAGCGCATCCTGCGCGAGGGCGCGCCGCCCAAGCGCGAGGACATCGAGCGCTGGATCGGGGCCGCTAAAGAAACGACGGCGAAGCGCGCGGCCTAGTTGGTGGTCCCGCCTGCCTGCGTCACACTCTGTTGCGGGGGGGCTGCAACGGGGCCGGCGTTGTGGACCGTGACCATGCCAAGCGGGAATTTGCACACTTGGCCGACCTCGCACTCGACGCTGCCGATCGGGTCGGGCTTGTTGTAGTCGTCCCACTCGTTCAGTTCGACCGCGAACGGCACGTCCGGCACGCGGATTGGGCCGGTGGTGCAGCGGAACTTCGCTTGGCAGCCTGCGAGTTCCGGATCGAGCGGGCCGAAGCACTTGCGGTACTCCGTGCCTTCACGGATACAGAGCTGAAGTTCGGGGTCGGTCATCGGCCAGTCCCAGTTCTGGCCGTTCGCCTTCAGGCGGCTAAACTCGACGTCGAAGCGGGCGGTGCGGCGCCAGACGCCTGGCGTGTAGTCGGAGGCCACCTCGACGCGCACGCCGCCGACGGGAACCTTCTGCACGTAGCGCTGATACGCCGTCGGTCCGAAATAGACCGCCGCCGCGCCGACTGCGCAGCCGATCACGAACCAACCAAAGCCACCTTGCGCCATAGCCCTCTCCACGTGTTGGGCGCGAACAAAGCCTGCCCGCGTCACACACACAAGCTCATCAGGAAAAAATGGCGGTAGCGTGTCCCCGGGCGCGGGATAAGGGGAAAAGGCGATTCGCCTGTCGGATGTGTCAGCACCCTCTCAATCTTCGTCATGGCCGGGCAAACGTAGCGCAGAACCGGCCATGACGGGAGAGTTCCTGGGTGGCTGGGTCATGCCCGGCCGACGATCAATTGGCGTTTTCGCAGGCGGGCCAGTTCTTGAGGCCGCGTTCGCCGCTCGCAGTGGTGCCGTAGCAGGCATCAGCGAATTCGCCGGCGAAGTCGCGCTGGAGGCGGATCGCCTGTTCGAAGTCGGCCCGGGCTTTGTCGTAGTCGCCCTTCTTTTCGTAGGCGCCGCCGCGGTCGTAGTGAGTGTTCGCGTCGCCGGGCTGGCGATCGAGCACTTGCGAATAGTCGGCGATCGCTTTGTCGGTCTCGCCAAGCTGCGCATAAGCGTAGGCGCGCTGCGCGTAAGCGTTTACGAGGGCGGGCTCCAAGCGAATCGCCTCGGACAAATCGACGACCGCTTTGTCGTACTCGTTGTAGGCGTTGCGGTAGTTGCCGCGAGCCGCGTAGCCGCGTGCGTCGACCGGCTTCAGCTTGATCGCCTCGCCCGTGTCGGCGATCGCGTGCTCGAAGTCGCCCTTCTCCATGAAGAAGATCGCGGCGCGGCGCAAATAGGCTTCGAACCGGACCTCCAACGGAAGCGATAGGTCGGCGACAAGGCCGCTGCAGGCATCAAATCGGCGCCCAGTGTCGACGCTGAGGTCGGCGCACACGACGGCATCGCGCGCGGGGTCCGCAGAGGGCGCGGGCGCCAACGCCGACAACACCAACGCAGTTGCCAGGCCGAAAACTTTCATGCGTTTGCGATTACACCAGTTCGCCGAAGGCGCCAAGAACGTAGAACGCGCATTAACGTTGACCGGTGGGAGTACCGCGCGCGGGACTGTCACATCTGGCGGGCGAGTGCGGCTTCGATTCGCGCCAGCAGTTCCTTCCATGCGGCATCGATGTCGGTTGTCCATGCGGTGCCCAGCACCTCGGCGAACGTATCGCGGATGGTCACATAGAATGTGCCGAACACTTCACGGGGCACGCCCAAGTTCTCGTGATTGACAATTTCGGCACGCAAGAGATTGGAGCCGTAGGCGTCGCGGTCCGTGATGTCGAGCAGCGCGGTGAGCGCCTCGGCCAGCATGTTGCCGCGCACGTGGCCGCTCGTGTCGCCGGAGAAGAGCGCTTGCATGTGCGGGTGGTTCGCAAACAGGCGGGCGTAAACGAGCGGCGCCGGGTCGCCCTTCTCCGCAACCAGTTCGAGGCTGCGTGTGATTAATGCCGTATCCACCACGAGATCGCCTTGACGCTTTTCCATGCCCTTGTTATCAGCGCGCCATGATGCTGCCTATGTCGAAGCGCACGATGAAAACGAAGACGCCCGCGTCCCGGGTGGCTTTGGAACGTGCGCGCGAGCTCAGGCGCTAAGTTTCCAAGGCCCCGCCGGGACACCGACGGGGGCCACCAGCAACGGCGCCCGTCTCCGGCAAATGAGAGAGAGACCGATGTCCGTTTCCGAACTTGCCTCCCGCAATGGCCGCCGGGTGCTGCCGCCCTCGCCGTCCGTCGCCGTCGTCGGCGCCACGGGCGCGGTGGGGGTCGAGCTCGTGAAGTGCCTGGAGGCGCGGAAGTTCCCGCTCTCGCGGCTGAAACTGCTTGCCTCGCCCCGGTCGGCGGGCAAGAGCATGAGCTTTCAGGGGCGCGAGGTGAAAATTGACGCGTTGGACGCGGTCAGCCTCGACGACGTGGATATCGCGCTGTTTGCGGCGGGAAGTTCGATCTCGAAGGACTACGCGAAGCCCGCGCGCCGGCGCACCGTGGTCGTCGACAATTCGTCCGCGTTCCGGATGGACGAGGACGTGCCGCTGGTGGTGCCGGAGATCAACGGCGCCGACGCGTTCGCGCATTCGGGCATCATCGCGAACCCGAATTGTACGGCGGTCATCTCTGCGATGGCGCTCTATCCGTTGCACAAGGCGAACCCGATCAAGCGGGTGATCGCCTCAACCTATCAGGCAGCGTCGGGGGCCGGTGCAGCCGCGATGGAGGAGCTTCGCCTCTCGACGGAGGCGGCTCTTGCGGGCAAGCCATACGAGCCGAAGGTTCTGCCGCATCCGTACGCCTTCAATGTGTTCAGCCATAATGACAAGGTCGACATCGACAGCGGC
>CXWJ01011239.1_pt1:0-22500 | contig 23935 bp, 20 predicted proteins | sample 590841 | NCBI WGS metagenome assembly CXWJ01 (sample SAMEA3498367, study PRJEB10139) | wastewater metagenome | biome: wastewater treatment plant; material: activated sludge | place: Austria | collected 2015-01-21 | reverse complement strand
ATTTTTCCTTAGCGGTTGCTTGAGCAATCAAGTAGCTGTTATGTGGGGCAGTCCTTGGCTGACAATTGAAGGTCGGGCCGTTTCGGCGGCCAACTTACCAGATTGATATTGAGAAACCCGGCGTGGGGATTAGCCTCCCCACGGCCGGGTTTTTTTGTTGCGCTGCGGTGCTTAATCCGTACGCGCTTAATCCGTACGCTTGCGAAAAAAGCCACAAAGAATTAGTGTACGCATGTATGCTATCCGTCGAGTGGCTATTTCTGGACATGAATTCTTACTTCGCGTCGGTGGAACAGCAATTCCAGCCGACGTTGCGGGGGAGGCCTGTGGTCGTCGTACCCGTCCTGACAGATCGCACGTGTTGCATCGCCGCCAGCTATGAAGCTCGGCCTTTTGGCATTCACACGGGGACGAATGTCGGCGAGGCCCGCCAGAGATGTCCTCAGTTGAAGCTGGTAGAGGCCCGGCACGAGCTCTATATCCGCACTCATGAAAGGATTATCCAAGCGGTGGAAACCGTTTTGCCGGTCGAGCGGGTCTGCTCGATTGACGAAATGGTCTGCCGAATCTCCCCTCAACACCGACCGCTAAAAGCGGCCGTCGCGTTGGCCGGCGACGTCAAGCGGGCCATTTCGCGGCAGGTTGGCCCCCATTTGCGTTGTTCCATTGGCTTAGCGACAAATCAGTTTTTGGCCAAGGTCGCGAGCAACATGCAAAAGCCAGACGGATTGACTGCCATTACGCGGGAAGACCTGCCCCACAAACTTTACGGTCTCTCCCTCTCGGATTTCCCCGGGATTGGACGGGGCATGCTGGTTCGATTGCATCGCCGGGGCGTGGGATCGGTCCGGCAACTGTGCGGTCTGTCTCGCGAGCAAATGCTAGAAGTTTGGCAGAGCGTGCTGGGAGAGCAATGGTGGCGCTGGCTCCGCGGCGAGGAATGTGGCCATGCTCCCACGCAGCGCCGAACCGTTAGCCACTCCCATGTCCTGGCGCCGAAATTTCGCAACGAGCACGGAGCTCGCGGCGTGCTGGTCCGCCTGATTCACAAAGCGGCGGCCCGGTTGCGCCGCTTAGGATACTGGGCGCGCCGGATGAAAGTATCTTTGTCTTACACGAGAGGCCGGCCCCGCTGGAGAGCGGCTACCTACCTCGGACGGTGTCAAGATACGCAGTCGATGCTCGCCGCATTCGAAGCCGTTTGGTCTCGTCGCCCGGCCGGTGGAACGCCCCTGCAGGTGAGCGTCGTGCTTTGGGACTTGTCTGCCGATGCCAACACTCCGTTGCCGCTGTTTGGCGAAGAGATGCGAAACCTGCAGGCGGCCCGGGCGATGGACGTCATCAATGCCCGCCTCGGCCCAAATTCGGTTTACTTCGCCTCGATGCACGAAGCCCGCCAGCAGGCTCCGATGCGAATCGCCTTTACCCATATTCCGGATATAGCGGCTGAAAGTGAGCGACGGTAAGCAATGTTTTCAAATAACTCTGATCGTGCCCGGCCGTCGATCGACCGAATTATTGCTTGGCACACTGTGGTATACTGAGCCGATCCGTTGCTTGGAGAACTCATAATGTCTCATATAGTCGATCCTAAAGATATCGAAGTCGTTGACGAGGACTTGGTGGCAGTGCTGCGACAAAAGACTCCAGCGGAGCGCATCGAGATGGTCGCCGCTGCCAACCGCACGGCGCGATTGCTTGCCGCAGGGGGAATTCGTTTTCAACACCCCGATTGGTCGGATGAGCAAGTTCAGGCCGAGGTCAAAAGGCGCGTTTGCGGTGGAACAGCCTGACCTTCTCAAATACGCGGTGCAGGCTTTGGAGCGACTGGGCATCCCGTACGCATTGGTCGGTTCTTTCGCCAGCAGCACGTGGGGCGAATCGCGTTTCACGCAGGATATTGATCTTTTGATCGACCTAAAGCCTGGTCAGGTGGAATCGCTATGCGCCGCATTTCCTGATGAGAATTTTTATGTCAGCAGGGTCGCGGCGGAAGATGCTGTCGACCGACACGGCCAATTCAACGTCATCCATCCTGCATCAGGCAACAAGATCGACTTCATGATCGCCGGCCCTGCTTCGTGGGTGCGTGCCCAATTCGAACGCTGCAAAACGGTGACCTTATCCCCCGGATTCAAGCTCGATGTGGCCGCACCTGAAGATGTGATCTTGGGCAAGCTCATTTACTATCAAGAAGGCCGTTCCGAAAAACACCTGCGCGACATTACCGGAATATTGAAAATGAGTGGCGACATGGTCGATCGATCGTACGTTGCAAAGGTGGCTACCCAGCTTGGCGTAGCTGAAATTTGGCAAAGCGTATTGAACCGTCTGAATGACGGTTAAACGCAGGTTGAGACATTCGCTTCAGTACATTTCATGCTCCTCGCCTACAACACCAACGGCCTTGCCCATCACGACCTGCTCGATGCTATCGCGCTATTGGCCGAGATCGGCTACCGCGGTATCGCCATCACACTGGATCATGGCGCACTCAATCCGTACGACGAACGAACGACCGCTCAGCTTGCTCAGGTGGCCGACTCGTTGCAGCGGCATCAGTTTCGCAGCGTAATCGAGACGGGCGCCCGCTTTCTGCTCGACCCGCGTCAAAAGCATGAACCGACGCTCGTTTCGTCCGCGTCCGAAGGCCGGGCCCTGCGGGTCGAATTTCTCTGCCGAGCAATCGACACGGCGGCTGCATTGCAGGCCGACTGCGTCTCGTTTTGGTCAGGGGTCGTTCACGATGGGGCAGGGGACTGCGAGGCCATGAAGCGGCTGGTTGCCGGGCTGGCTCCCGTCTTGGAACACGCCGAGCGCAAGGGCGTCATCCTGGCCTTCGAGCCGGAACCCGGCATGCTGATCGATACAATGGCCCGCTATGGCGACTTGCTAGAGGAACTGGCGGGCCGGCGAATTTATGCCGCTCCTCTCCAATTAACGCTGGATATTGGCCATCTCCACTGCCTGGGGGAGGGGCCCATTGAGGACATTATTCGCAGGTGGGCAGACCGGCTCGTCAATGTCCACATTGAAGATATGCGGGCTGGAATTCACGAGCACTTGCAGTTTGGCGAGGGAGAAATTGAGTTCCCGCCCATCATCGCGGCGCTGGGCGAAATCGGGTATGCTGGGGTGGTTGGTGTCGAACTGAGCCGACACAGCCACGAGGGGCCTACGGCGGCCCGCCGGGCGTACGATTTCCTCCGACAGCTCTTGAACGGGCCCAACTTATAGCCGCAAACACACTAAAAAGAACAGCAGAGCGGGAGAGCAGCAGATCAATAACAACACCAATATCGTCTCTCTACTACTCTGCCGTTTTTCTGCTTTTATACTGTTCTCCGTGTTTTCGTGATCAACGTAATCGCTAACTCATGTCCAGATTTGTCGTCCTACTTTCGATTCCCGGCCTGCGGGCTCGCGATCTCTCCTCAATGCCCAGCCTCGGCCGGCTGGCGGTCACCGGCGGGTACGCCACTCTCGTCCCCAGTTTCCCGGCCGTCACCTGTCCCGTGCAAGCCAACATGACCACGGGCAAGCTGCCGCGTGAGCATGGGGTGGTGGCCAACGGCTTTTACTGGCGTGACCAGCGACGTGTGGAGATGTGGACTTCCTGGAACGATTGCATCGAGCGGCCTCAAATTTGGGACATGCTCCACGACCAGGACCGCTCGATCACGTCGGCCGCCTGGTTTCCGCTTCACAGCAAAGGCTGCGGGGCCGATTACATTTGTACGCCCGCGCCGCGGCACAACAACGACGGCAGCGAATCGATGTGGTGCTTCACGCGCCCGGAAACGCTGTACGACGAAACCAAAGCCAAGCTGGGGCACTTCCCCCTGCAACATTTCTGGGGGCCGATGGCGAACATTCAGTCGACGGCCTGGATCGTGGCATCGGCCGTGATGGCCGCCGAGCGCTACCATCCGAACTTCTTCTACATCTATCTCCCGCATCTCGATTACGCGGCTCAGAAGGCGGGGCCAAACAGTAAAGCCGCCAAGCAGGCGCTTGTCGAGCTCGACGCTGAGGTGGCCAAGCTCATCGAGGGCTTTGGGCGCGCCTACGACGAGCGGCCGCTGATGCTGGTGGCCAGTGAGTACGCCATCGTGCCGGTGGATCACGTGGTCTATCCGAACCGCGTGTTGCGCGAGGCCGGCTTGCTGAAAGTCAACAAATCAGACCAGGGTGAAACACTGGATCTCGTGGCCAGCAAAGCTTGGGCCTTGGCCGATCACCAACTCTCCCACGTTTTCGTGCAGGACGCCGACGAGAAAGTCATTCAACGCGTGGCCCGGCTGTTCAACAAGCAGCAGGGCATCGCGGAGGTACTCACAGGGGAGTCGCTCGCAAAGTACGGCCTCGATCATCCACGCAGCGGCGACCTCGTATTAATATCCGAGCCGAACTCCTGGCAGGCCTACTACTGGTGGGAAGACAACGCCCAGGCACCTCCCTTCGCACGCACGGTCGATATCCACCGCAAGCCGGGGTACGACCCCGTCGAGCTCTTCTTCGACGCCAAAACGAAAGGCATCCCTCTCGATGCGACGCTAGTGAAAGGCTCACACGGCGCCCCAGCTAAAGATGGCGCCCAGCAAGGCGTGCTCCTCTCTTCAGAGCCCGGCGTCTTCGTCGGCGGTTCTCTGAAAGACACCGAGATCGCGGGGATCGTGCTCAATCAGCTCGGGCGGGAGTGAGGGAAAGCCGCAAGCAGCTACTTCTTGGCTGCGGCAATGAACTCATCCGTCGTCAGGCCCGCCATCCGAATTAGGCTGCGAAGCGTTCCGCGAGCTACTTCCCGATGGTCTGGGACAGAAAGAGTGGCTGCGTGCCCGTGTTTGATGAGGATAATATGACTGCCACTTTGACGCGCCTCTTCCCCTCCCAAGGTCTCGAATACGCGTACCACTTCGCGTCCACTCAAGACGGGCAGGCGAGGCATTAGGCTTGTACCTCAACTTGACAGGTCTCGACAGTCAGAGGCATTCCCTGCTCGGCCCGGACTTCAAGACAAGCCCGGATAGCGTTTCGAACATTATCCAAAGCTTCTTGTTTCGTAGGGCCTTGACTAACGCAACCCGGAATCGCAGGGCATTCAACCACCCATACGCCATCTTCGTCCCGGTCGATGCTAACTAAGAATTTCATGGTGATTAGACGGTGAGCCAAATAATGTAGGAGGCACTCTAATTATAGAGCGGAACGCGTGTACATCGTAAGCTCACACTTCCGCATGTTCCGCCACGTCTGGCGGATTGAACACGAAGTTGCGGCTTTGGCCAAAGAACGTCAGCGGATTCTCGTAGACGATGCGGCGAATAAGGCTCTCCGCATGGCCGCGTCGGCGCATTTCCAGAATGAAATCTGGGACGGCGGTCGGTTTTGAGGGGCCCCAGTCGCCCGCCGAGTTCACGAGCAACCGCTCTGGGCCGTACAGCTCAACGATATCGGCCGCCCGGGCCGGCGTGCATTTGCTGACCGGGTAGAGGGTCATGCCGGCCCAAAAACCCTCCTCTAGAACGTGCCGCGCCGTATGCTCTTCCACGTGGTCCACCAGCACGCGCTCGCGCTGAATGCGGCGATCGTCGCATAGCATGTCCAGGATCATCCGCGTGCCTTGGAACTTGTCCTGCAGATGGGGCGTGTGGATAAGTATCTGCTCGTCCGTCTGCATGGCTAGATTAAGATGTTCCTGAAAGACGATCGCCTCGTTGCGAGTGTTTTTATTGAGGCCAATTTCGCCGATGCCCAACACGCCCGGTCGATTGAGAAACTCCGGAATCATCGCGATCACTTCGCGCGAGAGCTGGACATTCTCGGCTTCTTTGGCGTTGATGCAGAGCCACGTAAAATGCTGAATGCCGTACCAGCCGGCCCGCTTCGGCTCAAAGGCGGTGAGTTGTTCGAAGTAGTCGCGGAAGCCGTCGACGCTGCCGCGGTCGTAGCCGGCCCAGAACGCCGGCTCGCTCACCGCCACACAGCCCATCTTGGCTAAGGTTTCGTAGTCGTCGGTCGTCCGCGACACCATGTGGATATGGGGATCGATGTAATACATGGACGTGTAAAATGACGAATGATTTAATCAATGACGAGTGAGAGCGATTGATTGACTTTGGTCATTTGTCGTTCGTCATTCGAAATCTCCTCCGCCAGTCTTCTTCGTATGGCCGGCTAAAGATCAATTGGATCTGCTCGGCCCGGTCTTCGCGATCCTGCAACAACGTTTCAATCGCATTGCCGATTTGCGAGCGGCGCGAATCGCCGTCCATCGATCCCTGCGCCCGGTCGAGACGGTCGAGTGCAGCGGCCACTTCCAGCAATTTTGCGCGCACGGGGAGAAACTCAGTTTCGAAAACTTCGCTGGCTTGCCTGCGTCTTACCAAGGATTCGTCTCCTCATCGAGACCAACGGAATTCGGAATACCGTAGTGGCCAACGGACGGCCCATACGGTCCTGACTGAGCTCGCGGCACGTTGATCATGCGACGCGGCCCGCATGAGCTAGTTTCCCGCGCGTGAGATGAAACCGCAATCCATGCAATGCGGTGGACCGCCCGAGTTCTGGGCTTAGTCGTGAGGCTATTTCTCTTGGGTGGACGTGCGCGTTAGTAGGGGGTGGGGGGGACGGCGCTGGGGGTCGTCGTAGATTCGACCGGTGCAAACGGCTTACCTGGCGTAGGTGTGGCCATGCGCGGCCTGTAGGGTGAACGCGGCCGGAAACCATTGCCGGGGGGTGACGCCGTGCCGTCGCCAGAGCGGGCCGGGAAGTCGCCAGCGGTTGCTCCCGCGCCCAATTTCACGGCGCGATCCTCCGGCTTATAACCCATTCGATCTAGAAATTCTTCCAGTGTGATTGTCTGCACGCCGAAGCCTTTGGCTTCCTTCGTCAAATCGTCCCAACCCTTTTGCTGCTCGGCTTGTGGGCCTCCCTCGGGATATTTGCCCAAAACCAAGTAGCGCGTGTTGGGCGAGAGTGTTCCGACGGTTTTGCCGTCGTCGCCCACATACACATCCACCACGCCGCCGTTCATCTCCACCAGCTCGCGAGCCAGTTTCATATCCGCCGTGCCATCCCCGTCGACGTCGATGATGCCGGCGAATGCGAACTTCAGCTTCTTGCCGCGATGCCACACCTGGCTGTAGATCAAATCGCCCGTGAGGATCGGATTCGTGGAGCTGTCATCGGTAATGCGGGCCTCAGCCATGTGATCGCTGATCAGTCGCGTGACTTCGATGCTCCCCTTTTTCGTCGCCTTTTCGGCGTCGTGCTGGTCGGCATCAAAAACGCTGAAGGAAACCTGACGACGGAGCGAATCGGCCGTACCTAAGTTGATCCAGACGGTGCCATCCTGACTGACTGAAGAAATCCGTCCATCCGCCACGGAGAAGCTTTCGCCCGGATCCTTCCGCTCTTCAATCATGTTGGCGATCGCGTGTTCCAGTTTAGTGACTTTGTCTTCCAGCTCTTTGATCCGCGTGGCCCGGTCGGTCAATTGACCTTCATACGTTGTTTTTTGCTCGTCGACCTTTTGTTGGAGTTGCCCCTTGGTTGTCTCCAACCCGGCGCGATCTTTGTCGAATCTGGCCCGCTCGCCGGCCAGGTCCTCTTGTGCCTTTTTTAGTTCCTCTTGGAACTTTACCAACTGCGTCTCTTTGGCGGCTTCTACCGCCTGCTTCGCGTCGTCGGCTTCCTTGACCTTAGTTTTCAGATCGGTTTCGCGGGCGGTGGTGTCGTCTAGCTGCTTAGCCGTGAGCACTAGTACGTTACGGTAGGACTTGAGATCGTCCGCCCCCATCGCTTGGGCGAACTTCTTCATATCTTCCTCGTGGGCCTTTTCGATGTCGGCTAGATTGTCGCTTTCGCCGAAGCCCATCAGCGTGCGGAGTTTAACACTCTCGGCTTGGGCCTCTCCTGCTTTGCTGTTGGCTTCATTGAGCTGGGTCTTGGTCGCCGTCAGCGTGGCCAATGTTTCGTTGTAGCCCTTCCAATAGATGTACCACAGCACGAACAGGACGATGACCGAGAAGATGGTCCCGACGAGTACGATCTGGAGGGTTTGATCTTGCCGAGCCGCCATGGCGGTGTGCCTCTTCAGCTAGCTTCACGCGGTAGCGCGTGACAATTGTGGTTGGGTTGGGTGGGACGAGCAACGGGAGTAATGCGTTCGCCGCACGAGGCGTTGATTGAGGCCGGTGTTCCACGCGGCTAACCGTCAACGTTCAATTCTTGCAACGCATCACGCAAAGGACAGTCCGCGGCAAAATGCCGAAGCGCGCCACGAACGTATGAACCGTGCGCGAACGATCCAAAAATTGACCTAAGTCCAGCTTAATTAGGGGATTATCGCATGTCAACGAAACGGCTAGGATGGGTTATGCGGCTGGTGAGGTGGGGGCAGGGCCGCCTAAATTCGGTGTGAAAGGTGGGGCGAATGACCGCCCAGTCGGTATGGCCAAGACAAAACAGCAGCGATCACTCCCCGGCTTGGAAAGCGAGGAGCCCTCACCCCCCTCGGACGCGGCTGCCAATGGCACAGCGATCAAGCAAGAGCCGAGAGATGCTACATCCGAAGTTGACGCTCCCTTCCAGATGATTCCAGGTGGCGACCCCCAGCACGTCAACATCCAGGGTTGGCGGGTCTTCATCGTCGATGCCCATTCGCTCATCTTTCAGGTGTTTCACGCTCTACCAGATATGAGCAGCCCGCGCGGAGAGCAGGTGGGGGCGGTTTATGGCTTCGTTCGAGACATGCTCTATCTGATCGAGGAGAAGAAGCCGGACGCCTTGATCTGTGCGTTCGACCTCCCCGGTCCCACGTTTCGCAATGAAATGTACGAAGGCTACAAGGCAGAACGCCGCGAAACGCCGGAAGAGCTAATCGGACAGGTGCCGAAAATCGAGCAAGTACTGCAGGCGATGGGTGTGCCGGTTCTTTCCTGCACCGGCTTTGAAGCGGACGACATTTTGGCCACGCTGGCCCGAATTTGCGATGAAGCGGGCGCGAACTGCTTTATCGTCAGCGGCGATAAAGATTGCCGGCAACTCATCACCGATCGCGTGGCCGTTTACAACATTCGCAAGGATCAAGTCTTCGACGCGACAAAATTACGCGAAGAGTGGGGAGTTGGCCCGGATCAAGTCGTTGATTTTCAGGCCCTTGTGGGAGACGCCGTCGATAACGTTCCGGGCGTGCCGACCATCGGCCCGAAAACGGCCACCGCGCTGTTGGAAAAATATGGCACGTTGGACAGCCTCTTGGAACACGCCGCCGAGATTCCGGGCGCCAAAGGCAAGAAGATCGCGGAATCCAAGGAACTGGCCTTGCTTTCGCGCGAGTTAGTACGGCTCGACACCCAGGTGCCGATCGTGCCCGATTGGGATGCCAGCCGGATCGGCGGCATGAATCCGCAGCGGTTGACCGAACTGTTCGCCGATTTTGGTTTTCGCTCGCTTGCCGAACGCGTAGCCAAACTGGCGGGCGCAGGCGCTGATGCCGCTTCAGCGGACTCCTCACCAGCGACCGCCGCAACCACGGCGAATTATCAACTGATTGATACGCCGGAGAAACTGGCCGAACTCGTGGCCAAGCTTTCGGAACAAAAGCTCATTAGCGTCGACACGGAAACAACCCACGTCNNCCACGTCTGGCCGCGCTGGGCGGAGATCGTTGGGTATTCGTTCGCGTACCAGCCGGGCGAGGCGTTTTACGTTCCCGTCCGCGGGCCAGCCGGCGATCCGGCTCTCGATCCACAACTGACGCTCGAAGCGCTCCGCACCGTACTCGAAAATCCGGTCATTGCCAAGCTGGGGCAAAACCTGAAGTACGACGCCATTACCATTCGCAGTGCTGGCGCCCGCCTGGCTGGTATGACCTTCGACACAATGGTCGCTAGTTACCTGCTGGATGCCGGCGGGCGCAGCTACAGCCTCGATGATCTCGCCAAGCGTTTTCTGAATCACACGACGATCAAAATCGGCGAGTTGATCGGCAAGGGGCGCGAACAGAAGCGGATGGACGAAGTGCCGGTTGCTCAAGTCTGCACTTACGCTGCCGAAGACGCTGATATCCCGTTGCAGTTGCGGCCGCTGCTGACGGAACGACTCGCGGAAATGGATTTAGAAGAATTGAACGCGACACTCGAAGTGCCGTTGATCGATGTGCTCGTGGACATGGAATTCACAGGGGTCCGCGTCGATCCAGCCCGGCTGGCCGAGCTAAGCGAGCGGTACGGCAAGCGCCTGACCGAATTGGAGGGTGAAATCGAAGATTTGGCTGGCCACCCGTTGAACATTGCCTCCCCTAAACAACTGGCCCACGTACTGTTCCAGGAAATCGGCCTGCCGGTCGTAAAAAAAACTAAAACCGGCCCCAGTACCGACGCAGACGTCCTAGAACAACTGGCCAGCAAACATCCGCTGCCAGCCAAGATCGTCGAGTATCGACAGTATTCGAAGCTCAAGAATACCTACGTAGACGCGTTGCCGACAATGATCCACCCAGAGACGGGGCGCGTTCACACCTCTTTCAATCAGGTCGTCGCCGCCACTGGACGCCTCAGTTCGAACGATCCCAATCTGCAAAACATTCCTATCCGTACCGAAGAAGGTCGCGAAATCCGCTCGGCATTCGTGGCTGGTCCGCCTGGCTGGAAACTCCTGGCCGCGGATTACTCGCAAATCGAGCTCCGTGTGCTGGCCCACTACTGCCAAGACCCGGCCATGTGTGAAGCTTTCGCCCGCGATGAAGACATCCACACCCTCGTTGCGAGCCAGGTCTTCGGCGTACCCCTCGCGGAAGTAACTTCTGCGCAACGTCGCAGCGCCAAGGCCGTCAACTTCGGCATCATTTATGGCCAGAGCTCATTTGGGTTGGCGAAGGGCCTCGGCATTTCCCAGGAGGAAGCGGCCGCGTTCATCGATGGCTATTTTGCTCAGTACGTCGGCGTGGCTGATTTCATGCTCCGAACGCTCGACCAATGCCATCGCCAAGGATACGTCTCCACCATTCTCGGCCGCCGACGCGCCATTCAAGGCGTCCGGCCCGTGAACTTGTCGGCGCGAGACACCATTCAATACAGCCGCCGCCCGCTAAACCTGCCGGAACGGACGGCTGTCAACACCGTGATCCAAGGTTCCGCGGCCGACTTGATCAAGCTGGCGATGCTCGCCATCCACCGCCGTCTGCGAGAGCAGCCGTTCGATGCTCGGATGATCCTGCAAATTCATGACGAATTACTATTCGAAGNNCTCCGAGTGCCATTGAAGGTGGACGTAAAGTTGGGCCAAAATTGGGCAGAGTGCGAGCCGTGGAGCGAATGAAAACAATCGGCCTAATCGGTGGCGTGGCAAGCGGCAAATCCCTGGTTGCACGGATGCTGTCCGATCTTGGTGCCGGTGTGCTCGATGCAGACCGCACCGGCCACGCCGTCCTCGCTGAGGATGGCGACGTTCGAGATGCCCTTCGCCAGCGCTGGGGAGACGCTGTCTTTTTCGCCGACGGCAGCGTCGACCGGGCTGCCGTCGGCAAACGTGTCTTTGCCACAAACCAACAAGGCGAGGAAGATCGGCTCTTCCTGGAGGGGCTGGTCCACCCGCGAATCCGCCGCCGCCTCGAAGCCGAACGGGACCGATTTGCCTCGGAGGGGAGGGCAGCCATCGTGCTGGATGCCCCTCTGCTACTGGAAGCGGGCTGGGGAAAGGCGCTTTGCGATGTCGTTCTATTCGTAGACGCTCCGGTCCAAACCAGGCTTGCTCGCGCCTTCCAGCGCGGCTGGACGGAAACTGAATTCACCCGACGTGAGGCTGCCCAATGGCCGGTCGAGGAAAAACGTCGCCACGCGGATGTTGTGGTCAAAAACGAAGGCAGCGAAGCCGAACTTCGCCGGGAGGTGAACCAATTTTGGCGCAATTGGGTGGTGTCGAACTGACCGAATTGATGTGCCAGCTATCAAATTCCTCAATCAAGAGTCAAATGGGTGCAGCTTTCATTCCTAATTGCACTATCACGCTCGAGTCCCTCAATTTTTACCCCTTTCCGTTAAATCTTCGCACGTTTGCGTCGTCGGCTCGGTTTCGACTTCCCAAGCTACCCATTCGTTTGTAATAATAGGGTTTGAGAGGCACCCCCACTGCTGGCCGTTCGAGCTGGCTATTTTGAGATCCCATCTGTTTTGTATTTCCCGCCTGCCCTGGCGCCATCCGTGCGCCGTTTGCGCTCGTCTCTTCTAGGAGCGAACCTACCGATGTCTGATCAATCCAACCGTGATACGTGGCAGAATCGTCCACGTCCTATGCACCGCCGTCTTCGTCCTTCAGGGCAGAACGGCCAAAACATCATCGACCAGGAACTACTGGCCGAGCTCGATCGCGAAGAACCACTTTCGCTGGCCGAGGAACTCGATAAAGCGGCCGAGCGCGTTCGTCGTGTTGGTGCCGCCATTGCCAAAGATGATGCCCGTGATCGCAACATCCATATTGCGGAGCTCCAGCGCATGACTATGCCGGAGCTAATCGCCACGGCAGAAGCGGAAAGTGTTCCGGAAATCAATGGCCTCAAGAAGCAAGAACTGATCTTCCGCATTCTCAAGGAACGCGTGAAGCTTAAGGGCTTGATGTACGGTGAGGGTACGCTGGAAATCCTGCCGGATGGATTCGGTTTTCTTCGTAGTCCGGACTACCACTATCTCTCCTGCCCGGACGACATCTACGTCTCGCCCAGCCAGATTCGTCGCTTCGGTCTTCGTAACGGCAATACGGTTGCCGGCACGATTCGCCCGCCGAAAGAGAACGAACGCTACTTCGCGTTACTGCGGGTCGAAGCGATCAATGGCGACGACCCAAACCTGCTCGCCAAAAAGATTTTCTTTGACGATCTAATTCCCGTCCACCCGGACGCACGGATCGTCATGGAAGCTAAACCCGAAGAAATCGCCATGCGCGTGGTCGATATGATCGTGCCGATCGGCTTCGGCCAGCGCGGGCTCATCGTCAGCCCGCCGCGGGCAGGGAAGACGATCTTGCTCCAGAAGATGGCTAAAAGCGTCCTAACCAATTACCCGGACGCCTATGTGATCATGCTGCTCATCGACGAGCGGCCAGAAGAAGTCACGGACATGGAGCGGCAGATCAAAGGCCCTCACTGCGAAGTCATCAGTTCCACGTTTGACGAAACCTCCGCCCGCCACGTTCAAGTGTCGGAGATGGTCATCGAAAAGGCCAAGCGGATGGTTGAGTATGGCAAAGACGTGATGATTTTCCTCGATTCCATCACTCGACTGGCTCGCGCTTGGAACGCCGAATGTCCCCACTCCGGTAAAATCCTTTCCGGCGGCATCGACGCCAACGCCATGCAACGGCCCAAGCGCTTCTTCGGCTCGGCCCGCAAGGTGGAGGGGGGTGGTTCGCTCACAATCGTGGCCACCGCGCTGATCGATACCGGCAGCAAGATGGACGAAGTGATCTTCGAAGAATTCAAAGGGACTGGCAACCAGGAGATCGTGCTCGATCGTCGCCTCGTGGATCGCCGCGTCTGGCCGTCGATCGACATCAGTCGCAGTGGAACCCGCCGCGAAGAAATGTTGATGGATCCGGAAGAATACCGCCGAGTCTGCCTCCTCCGCCGCGTCCTGCACGACATGAATCCGCCAGACGCCATGGAGCTCCTCACTTCACGGCTGCAAAAGACCAAAACGAACGCCGAATTTCTGATGAGCGTGAAGGAACCGTAAGATTGCGGATTTGAACATTCGGATTTGCGGATTGATTTGATTCGCTAATTTGCAAGGAGTTCGTTGCCGTGGCGGGAAATCCGCAAACCACAAACCCGAAATTGAATGCCTCACGTCTTTCCTATCGCCGAATTAAGCCCCGATGATCGCTTCGCCATTGTCGTTGCCAAGTGGAACGAAACGATCACGCGGCGGCTGCTGGAGGGCGCACTAAAAACGCTTACGGAGCATGGCGTCGCCGGCGATGCGATCGACGTCGCCTGGGTGCCCGGCTCGTTCGAGATCCCCCTTGCCGCCCAGCGGCTAGCTGACTCAGCCGACTATCAAGCTGTCCTCTGTCTGGGGGCGGTGATCCGTGGCGAGACAACGCACGACCAGCACATCAATCGAGCCGTCAGCACTGCGCTTGCGCAACTGGCCCTTGAGACGAACGTCCCCGTGTTGTTCGGCGTATTAACCTGTGAAACAATGGAACAAGCCATCCACCGCGCTGGCGGCAATGTCGGCAACAAAGGCTCCGAGTGCGCCGAAGCCGCCCTGCAAATGGTTGGCCTCCTAAAAAATCTCCCACAAGTATAAGAAAAGGTTTCAACGTCAGACTTCAACCATCAGTATTGTGCTCTGGCTAGATTCAGATACTGACTACCGTTAGCTGACATCTGAAAACTCCCTCCCCTATGCCCCGCCGCAGCCGAGCCCGCGAAGTCGCCTTGCAAATCCTATTTGAGGACGATGTTAATCCGCGCGCCTCGGTGGAGGATATTAAACGGTTCGTTTCTGCCCGCCTAAACTCGCCCGACCTGGAAGAATTCTGCCTCTCACTCATCCAAGGCGTGCGGCGCAATCAGACCGAGCTCGACCAGCTTCTCTCACAGACCGCGGACAACTGGAGCGTCTCCCGCATGGCCGCTACCGATCGCAACGTCTTGCGGATCGGCGCATTCGAGATTCTCTACACGGATACGCCTGACCGAGCCGCTATCAACGAAGCTGTTGAACTAGCCAAACGCTTCGGCAGCGCCCAATCGGCCCAATTCGTCAACGGCATCCTGGATAAATTTTTGCATCGCAAGGAGGGCGAAGGGGGAAGGGACTAGGGGCAATAACCAACAACGACTCTCGCATCGACTGCGACTTTTTTAGCCTCGATCCTCGACTCTTACTTAGCACATGGGCTTCTTCGACAAACTCAAGCAAGGCCTCGCAAAGACGGGGCGTCTCCTGAAGACAGACGTGCGCGATCTCTTCAAGGCAGAGGGACGCCTGATCGATCAACCGTTTCTGGATGAGATGCGGGCCATCCTCTTCAAGACGGACATGGGCTTCAACGCGGTCGAGCAGATTGTAGAAGAGGTGGCCAAGAATTTCCGCGGCCGCGTCGTTACGCTCGATCAAATCCTTGACACCTGGAAGCAGAAGCTCAAAGTCCTGATGGCCCAGGACGACGCGCCGATCCGTTTCGCCGAAACAGGCCCCACCGTGATCATGGTTTGTGGTGTCAATGGCACCGGCAAGACCACAACCATTGCCAAGCTGGCTAAGCAGTTTCAGTCCCAGGGTAAAACGGTGCTGCTGGGGGCGGGCGACACCTTCCGCGCCGCCGCCGTCGAGCAACTTACCATCTGGAGCGATCGACTCGGCGTCCCCATCGTCACCGGTCCGCCGAACAGTCACCCCGCAAGCGTAGCCTATCGGGCCGTCGAAGAAGCAATTAGGACGGGCGTTGATGTTTGCATCGTCGATACAGCTGGCCGGCTGCAAACACAAAAAAACCTCATGGCCGAGCTGACCAAGATTCAAGACTCGATCCGCAAACAGTTGCCCGCTGCACCACACGAAGTGTTGCTGGTTCTCGATGCGACCACCGGCCAAAACGGCATCAGCCAAGCCAACAAATTTACGGAAGCGGTTGCCTGCACGGGCATAGTACTTGCAAAGCTGGACGGCACGGCCAAAGGGGGCGTTGTCGTCGCGATTCGGCAACAAGTTGGGCTGCCGGTGAAATTTATCGGCGTGGGCGAAAAGCCGGAAGACCTGGCGCCGTTCATACCCGAACAATTCGTAGACGCCCTCTTTGCCGACGTAGGCGACAGTGGTCCGCCGGTCGCCTAAACTACTTCGCCGGCGCTCCATCCACGCCAATCAACTGTTCTGCCGTACGGGCAATTTGTGCTTCCAGCACCCGTTGCCGCCGCACTTTGCGAACGACCACGCGGACTTCTCCGGCCGAGACAATCTCGCCCCCTTTCACCGGCCCACCGACTTTGCCGATGATCCAGTCGCTTAAAGTCGCCGCAGGCGGCGTGCCGTCTTCGATCGGTAGCTCAATCCCAGTCGCTTCCAACAAGTGCGAGAGCTTGGCAAAACCGCCCACTACCCAAGCGTTCCCAGACTTCGTGACGTAGGCCGGCAGCCGGTCGTACTCGTCATGAATTTCACCGACCAACTCTTCCAGAATGTCTTCGAGCGTGATCATGCCGACGACCTTGTTCACAGAGTCGCGAATCAGCGCGATATGGTTACGCTCATGGATCAGTTTCTCCAGACAGGCGGCCACGGAGGAGGCCTCGTGGAAAGATGTCATTGACCGCAGAATTCCGCGAACGGAGGGCTCCTGCGGCGAAAGCCGCATGCAGGCCACGATGTCTTTGAAGTTCGCGTAGCCGATGATGCCCTGCGGGTCGCCGGGCCGCTCCGAAACGGGAAACCGCGTGTGCATGTCGTGATGGGCGGCAATTAAGCACTCGGCTAGTGAGTCATTGATCCCGAGCATGCTGATGTACTGGGCCGGCAGCATGATCGCGCGAACGGGCGTGCTGGAAAGCCGGGCCGCGTTGACGATGATGTCTTCCTCCCGCATCCCAATGAGACGCGACGTTCGCGCGAGCGCCGCCACGGCCCGCAATTCCTGCAACGTGGCATCTGGCAGTTCGGCCTGATCCTCCGTTCCCTGCAGCCAACGCCGTTCGCCCCACTGTGTGATGATCATGACCGATTTCTCCAGCAACCAAACGGCCGGCCAGACGCTCGCGGCAAACCAACTCATCGCCGGCGAGAGCCGCAGGCAAACCCATTCCTTGTTTCGCAGTGCGAACACCTTGGGAACCAACTCGCCGGCCACAATCGTGACGACCGTCAGCGGAAGCACCACCAAGCCGATCGCTAGTACACCGGCCCAGGCATAGGGTATGCCGCGGGAAATAAGCGCCGGTTCAATGACTCTTTGTGCCCCAGCGCCGCCCGTTGCCGCCGCCACCGCGCCCACCAGCGTGATGCCTAACTGCACCACGGCTAAGCTCGCTTCCATGTTCAGCTTCATTCGANNGGCCGCCGCGCCATTCCGGCGTTCGCGAGCGAGGCGATCTAATCGCGTGGCTTCGATCGAGGCCAAAGCAATCTCATAGGCCGCAAAGACGCTATTCACCGCGATCATCGCCAGCATCACCGCGATTTCAACACTCCACACCGCTAATTCATCCTCCAGTTCATTGATCTTCGCAAAAAGCGCACAAGCTGCTCATGCCGGTTACGGCGGTAACACGGTGCACGTCTCACCAATGTTGCGGTACTTAACGATTAACTTCAAGTGCCCTTCAGGATGCCCAAAGAAGCGGACGAACCTGCCTAGCTCTCAGGCAGCGACAAGCGCAGAACGAAAGACGAAAATTCATAAAACCTTTTTTGCGATGAGCTAAGTACTGTTATTTAAGCAGTTTAAGCGAAAGAAGGCCCGGTCGCACCAACATTAATACGGGTCTGGCACACTTGTTGCAAATACCTCCTATCAATGCAAACAAAGTAGTTGGCCTTAACTTGCGAGAGTGAAAACCGACAAGAAAAGAATCACAAAGAGTGCAGGCACTGCCTGCCGCAAAGCTTACGAAATAGCCTTGAACAAGCCAACCGAATGCCCACAAAGGCTTGAGCGGATTTTCCGCCTGGTCCGCTCAAGCCCGGGCATTTTTTAGACCACCCAGGTGCGATGCGATCGCAGTTTTCAACCCGTCACTGGGAGACACGATTCTCCGATCAAACCAACCGAATGCCCATTCAGGTTTGGGCGGGTATTCCGCCTGGCCCGCTCGAACCTGGGCATTTTTAAGACAAGACAGACGGATTAGTTTCCTGCATCAGGGACGCAGAGGAGACGAGAGATTCTCAGACCAACCGAATGCCCACGAAGGTTTGGGTGCCCTTTTCCGCCTGGGGGCACCCAAACCAGGGCATTTTCTGCTGACGGCGGCACTCATTCACACCCGGATCCGGTCGGCAATTTTTGCCGGATTCCCTCGGAGCCAGAAGGATGCCCCCATGGCTTGGGTGGATTTTCCGCCTAATCTGCCCAGGCCGGGGCGTCCAAATGGGCTAGATACGCGATGTTCGATGCTAGATACTTGAGAACCAACGGTCCAGCATCCTGCACTCTGTATCCAGTATGAAACTTATCATCGCCATCATTCAGCCGACTAAGCTCGAAGACGTCAAAGCTGCGTTGTCCGAGGTCGAAGTCGTCCGCCTGACCATCATGGATTGCCAAGGCTTTGGTCGGCAAAAGGGGCAGACGGAAGTCTACCGCGGCCACGAAATCACGGTGGCTAACTTGCTTCGCAAGGTGCAACTGATGATTGCGGTGAATGACCATTTCGTGGAGCGCACGATCAGTGCGATTATCAAGGGTGGTCGTACCGGCACCACTGGCGAAATCGGCGACGGCAAAATCTTTGTCCTCCCGATGGACGACTGCATCCGCATTCGCACAGGCGAACGGGGCGGCGAAGCGATCTAAGTAATCTATTGCTGCCTCAGCCCAAACAAGTTTGGCATAAGCGTAGTTCCAGACGCTCATCTACTGTAGCGCAGGTAAATCAGGTGGTTTGGGGGTACGGTATCCCGAGCTTGTCAAAAAATTTTGTGCAAGAAAGTGCTGGACAGCTGGGGATTGCTGCAGATTAGAATGCGGTACTTGTCGTTTGCGGAACAGGGAGCGGCGGTGTCGTTGGCGAGATCTTTTCACCGCGTTTCGCAAGAGGGGAGTACGTCTAATGAAGTCGACTTTAAGGCAGTCGATGTGCGCATGGGGCCATGCGCTGAGAGTCTTTGTATTTCTGGTTGGGGCATCTGCCAGCTCCGTCGTTTGGGCCATGCCCGCACATCCCCATACGCAGGGGAAGGTTGCCTATCCCAGTCCCCTTCCCAATCCGTTCACGCCTCACACGGGCGGTGCGAACGATGCCAATCACTCGCATGTGAAAGGCATTGGAATTAAGGAAGTAAATCCAAGTGCCATCAACATTGCCAAAAACCACATGGTGGACGATGCGGCCATACAAACATGGCGAAGCTATGCTTCCTGGGACAACCGCACGTACCGCGCCACCGACCTTGCCGCAATCAACGTGTACGGCCACGGATACGTCGAACCTACGAACGCAACAAGGCCTCGTTACGCCTTCGGGCCCAACGTCCCAGCGGTCGGCAACAGCCTGGCCGATATTAAAGCTAGCATTACCGCCGTTTGGCAAACATGGGAAGCAGCTGCTAAAGCGGAAGGCCAAAATTCACGTACCGCGCCCGATGGCTCGCCGTTGCTGACAAATGTCAGCTTCCGTGAAACGGGCGTTAGCGACGCCGGCGCGAAGGAGATCGATATTGATTTCAGCGGCACGACACCTGGAGTATGGAGCGCCACCAACCGGACGCTGAGATTCACATTGACGCCGAAAGCTAGCGTGTTCGTCAGTGACGCCAACGGGAATCCGAATTCCGATTGGGAAGTGAGCAGCGACGCGTTAGCGTTGGGAGGCGCCAAGGCTTGGGCGGCTCAAACTCCGTCGATTACATTGCCTTGGAATTTTACAGGCGCAGCGCCTACAACAGCCGGTGTGCCGAATGGAGGCGATCTCGATTACCGGTGCGTCAAGGTGGGCGGATGTGGCGCCGGTGCCGCACAAAATTCAACCTTCGAGGGGACGGAAGCGGCCTTTGTCGCACTGGGTCTGAAAGTAGCCGACTCTGCTGGGGGAGCAATCATTAACGCGGCCGACACGCCCATTGTACAGGCCGATTTCCGCTCGGTGGCGTTGCATGAGTGGGGGCATCTGATCGGCCTCGATCACGTCGATGTGAAGACGGCAACGATGTACGATTTCAGCCCATTTACGTTGGGTGTGCTCACCCGGACGGTCGACGTTGGTTCCGCCAAGGGGGCGGCTGTGCTTTACTCGATTCCATCGGCTGTGCCTGAGCCGGCGACGTTTGCAATGCTTTTCATGGGGATCGTCTGCTTCGTAGCCAGCCGTTGGCAACGCAATTGACAAGTTCCCACAGAAAGCCCCGGGCAACCTTGCCCGGGGTGATTCGAACGAATTGAACTATACGCGATTGGCCACGCGAAGTTGACCGCGGGCTTGGAGAATGAGGCGGTCGCGGATCGCGAGCTCTTCGGGACCGGCGGCTTTGCGCGCCAATGCGGTCTGAAGCTGGTCTTGAATTATCACTGCGTCCAGCTTATCTGCCGGAACCGCGCGGTTGGTGAGCACCGAAACGACGTTGTCGGCCACCTGCACGAAGCCACCATCGAGATAAAAACGTCGCTCGCCCCCGCTCGTGCGGATTCGCATTTCGCCGTAACCCAGCCGGCCTATCAGTGGACTGCGCCCCGGCGCAATGCCACATTCGCCGTCGGACAAAGGGATCGCGACGAACTGGGCATCCGTGTCTAACACCGTCATCTCCGGTGTGACAACGATGCACTGAAGGGTGCGGGTGAAGGTAGTCGTTTCGGCCATGGTGGATTTGCTCAAGCCGCGCTCCGCTGCGCGTTGCGGTGTATGTTACTTATTCTGCGATTTCTTCCACTGCGATTCAGCTTGCTCAATCGCACCGACGTACAGGAACGCATCTTCCGGCAAATGGTCCCACTTGCCATCGCAAATTTCCTCGAAGCTGCGGATCGTATCGGCCAGAGGCGTGATTTCGCCTTTTTTGCCAGTGAAGACTTCGGCCACCAGGAACGGCTGTGAAAGGAATCGTTCGATGCGGCGAGCACGATGGACCACCAACTTGTCTTCTTCGGCCAGTTCATCCACGCCGAGGATCGCGATGATGTCTTGCAGCTCACGGTACCGTTGCAAAATGACTTGCACGCGGCGGGCACAAGCATAATGCCGCTCTCCCACGTACTGCGGATCGAGGATCCGGCTACTGGAGGCCAGCGGATCGACGGCCGGATAAATGCCTTTTTCGGAAATTGACCGTTCCAGATAAAGAAACGCGTCGAGCTGACCGAACGCAGTGGCCGGAGCTGGATCGGTTGGATCGTCGGCCGGGACGTACACGGCTTGAATCGAGGAGACGGCCCCGCTCGTCGTCGAAGCGATGCGCTCCTGCAATGCTCCCATTTCCGTGGCCAGCGTCGGCTGATAGCCCACCGCGGACGGCATGCGTCCCAACAGTGCGGACACCTCGCTGCCCGCTTGCGAGAAGCGGAAAATGTTGTCGATGAACAACAACGTGTCGGCACCAGTCTTATCACGGAAGTACTCGGCCATCGTGAGGGCCGAGAGGGCAACTCGAAGGCGGGCTCCAGGCGGCTCATTCATTTGGCCGAAGACCATACAAGTTTGATCGATGACGCTGCGGCCCGTGTCACCGATTTTTGCTTCTTGCATTTCGAGCCACAAGCTCGTGCCCTCGCGCGTCCGCTCACCCACACCGGCAAACACGGAGTAACCGCCGTGAGCAGACGCGATGCGGGCGATTAGTTCGGTGAGAATAACGGTCTTGCCAAGACCAGCACCGCCGAACAAACCGGCCTTGCCACCGCGGACGAACGGCGTCAGCAGGTCGATCACTTTGATGCCGGTTTCGAACAATTCGGTCTTAGTAGAGAGGTCACGAAGGGCAGGAGGCTCGCGGTGGATGGGCCAGTATTCGTCCGCATCAACGGGGCCGCGGTTGTCGACCGGGTCGCCCGTGATGTTGAAAACTCGGCCCAGTGTGGCCTTACCGACGGGCACCTTTACCGGCTCGCCCGTGTCGATGCAGTCCTGACCGCGGATTAGGCCATCGGTGCTGCCCAGGGCGACGCAGCGGACACGGCTGCCGCCGAGGTGCTGCTGCACTTCACCGGTGAGGTTGATTTTTACGCCTTTGTGCTCGGATACGATTTTCACGGCGTTGTAAATCGCCGGGAGGTGGCCCTCGTCAAACTCAACGTCAAATGTGGAGCCGATGATTTGCGTGATGCGCCCGATGTTTGGGGTTGCGGTTGCCATGGGAGATTGTCGGTTGTCAGTGAGCAGTTGTTAGGTGAATTAGCTGAGGGCCTCGACGCCGCCGATGACGTCCATCAACTCGGACGTAATGCGGCCTTGGCGGGCACGGTTGTATTGCATGCTGAGGCGATGGATTAGGTCGCCGGCGTTTTCAGTCGCGCTCTTCATGGCCACCATGCGGGCGATTTGCTCGCTGACAGCTGAATCCAGAAAGCACTTAAAGAGTTTGATCTTGAAGCTAGTCGGCACCACTTCTTCCAAGATGCTTTCGGGCGACGGCAGGAATTCGTAAATCGCACGCTGGCCAACCGAAGCTTGTGTGCCACTGGCTTTGGTAGTGCCTGTTTCGGCACCAGTGCCTGGTCCAGCGATCGCGCCCAGTGGCAAGAGCGTTTCGACGGCAACTTGTTGACGGGCGATGCTCTCAAACTTGGTGTAGACGATATCGAGCCGATCCAAGCGGCCGGTGATGTATTCGTCTAGATAGCGGG
>CXWJ01000025.1_pt1 | contig 23935 bp, 28 predicted proteins | sample 590841 | NCBI WGS metagenome assembly CXWJ01 (sample SAMEA3498367, study PRJEB10139) | wastewater metagenome | biome: wastewater treatment plant; material: activated sludge | place: Austria | collected 2015-01-21 | reverse complement strand
TGGAGGAATATGTGGATCGGTTGGGGGCACTTACGGGCAAATAGAATATGTGGCGCGAGATGTTCTTCTTTTCAAAATACTCGAGCAATAAACCGAACCACTGAGACACGGAGACACAGAGAAAAAGTTTTAAAACTCCGTGACTCAGTGTCTTTGTGGTTCAAAGCAGATTGAATAGAGCGCTCGGTTAAATTCTTAATCTGCGAATACTTCTCACTTAAAACTTGGCGGGATAACATCCCGCCCCACGAAAACCACAACGAGGAAACCTCATGGCAATCAAAGCAATCGTTTTCGATATCGGCGGCGTGTTGGAGATTACGCCAAACCTCGGCATAGATGAACAGTGGGAGAAAAAACTCAACCTGAAAACAGGCGAGTTATATGAACGCCTGCGCGAAGTTTGGAAGGGTGGAAGTTTGGGGACGATCTCAATACAACAGGTGCATGAGGACTTTGGCAGACTGATGAAATGGGACGAAACGCAAGTTAACGCGTATATGGACGATGTCTGGAGGGAATATCTCGGCGCGCTCAATGTGGAACTGGCTGACTACTTTCGCAGTCTGCGCCCGAAATACAAGACTGCCATCATCAGCAACAGTTTCGTCGGAGCGCGGGAGAAAGAGGCGGAGCATTATCAATTCGATACGATCTGCGACTTCATCATCTATTCGCATGAAGTCGGTTTAAGCAAACCCGATCCGCGCATCTTCGCGCTTGCATGTGAACGGCTCGGCTTGCAACCCAATGAAATCATCTTTGTGGATGATCACGCGGACGTGTACGCCTCCGCGGTTGAAATGGGTATGCACTGCTTTGAGTTCAACGATAACGCGCAGATCATCGCGGAGATTGAAGCCTGCGTTCAGTCAAATTTGAACTCTTGACAAATAGACAACCTTCGATATAATCTCACATAGATAGTTATCAATATGAAATTCGACCCCGTCCTCTTCGCCAAAGCCATCTCGGACGACACACGCCAGAAAATTATGGAGTGTTGCTGTTGCGAGTGGTGTTCGGTCAACGATATTGTTGATAAAGTGGATGTGTCCCAGCCTACTGTGTCACATCACCTCGCCATCCTGCGCGATGCGGGTTTGGTCAGTATCCGTGAAGAGGGGAAACAAACGTTTTATTCGTTGAATCAGGACAAAGTCGCGTATTGTTGCGGGCAGTTGATGGTCAAGTTCGCGCCTGAGGAAAAAGCAACGCAGATCGTCTTGAAAACTTTATCAACGTAACTGTAGGGGCACAGCGGGTTTCGATACGGGCTTCGCCCTACTCAACCAACGCTGTGCGATTTTTTTGCAAATACATATCGATATGTATCTATACAACGAAAGGAGGTGAATGCGATGGAATTGGATGTGATCTGTGACGAGACCTGTTGCGGCGGTGGTTGCTGTGGCGGTGGCGGCGGATGCTGCTAACTCATACGTGATGAAAACAGGCTGAGGATTCTAGAGTCCTCAGCCTGTTCGATTCTATGCAGTTCTTCCAACGAGAACCTATCGTAAAAGCGCCATGTTGCTCTAAAGGAGTGGCACTCGAATTTGAGCAGTAGAGACCCTTCGCTATCGCTCACATCGTCCCGATGTCCTTCGGGAGGATGACATCTTTGAGATGACTTCTAATTTTTTGCGCGAGGCTTTGATGCGCGTTTCTTTTTGACGGGGATATCGGGCTGAACAGGGTTCCGAATCTTTTGCAGGGTGTCGATATCCGGCAGGGTCACATCCACGTTGCGGATGGCGCGCACGAGGTACCCGGAGAGTCCCACCAGTGTGCCAGCCATGCCGCACAGGAAGATCATCAACCCGAAGCCGGAACCAGGACCGGTGCCGACGATCCAACCGAAGTAACGCGCGAGTTGCCCGCCCTCTGCCATGGCGGGTTCGAAGATTCCTTGGCCTAGAAACCCCGCCACAAGGGGGGTGAGAGGTATCATGGCTTGAGCCAGAAAGTCACTGGCGGCAAAGACGCGTCCTTGCACGTCGGGGGGCACTTTCGTCTGTAAGAATGAATCGAATGACACGTTGACCACCGGCTCGAACGCCGCGTCTACAACGGCGGCGATCACCCAGAAGATCAATATCTGCCCAATGCCAAGAAGCGACAACCCGAACAAACTGGAGAGCACCCAACCCAAAATGATGGCTCGCACCGGGCGGCGAATTCCTCCAAGAGTGGTGAGTACAATACCCACGGCGAGCGCGGCAAACGACGCGGCAGATTGCGCCGTGCCGGCGCTACTGGGGTCGCCGCCTGTGCGGAGCGAGACCATGGTGAACAGGGATGTGACCGAAAGGGCGACACCGGAGAAAAAATTGCCAAAGAAGAAAATGAGCGTTAATCCCAGCAAGCCCGGGCGTTGCAAAATATAACGGATGCCATACATCGCCTCTTTGAGGAAGCCGTGTTGCGCCCGCTCCCCTTCCTCGGTGTGCGGGGTCAGCGGAATATCGACGATCAACAACGCCGTGATGGAAACGGCATACGACAACAGGTTAATGACCAGGATGCCCGCCAACCCAACGGATCGGAACAGGAACACGGCAAGGAGCGGTCCGATGATGCCCGGCGCGCTATCGAGCAGGGCAAGGAAGCCGTTGGCGCGCACAAAATATTTCTTCGATACCATTGTGGTGATCGCCGCAGAGTAAGACGGCGATTGGAAGGCATAGCCGATCCCTTGCAAAATCCCCGCCAGATACAGATGCCAGATGGAAAGCGCCCCTGCCCGCTCGAATACCAACAGGAGCACTGCCGCAAGGAGCGAGAACGCATCGTATACCAGCATCATCGCTTTGCGCGGGTAACGGTCCACGAAAACACCGGCAAAAAGGATGACGACGAGGTACGAAGCGAAGTACAACGACTCCCATGAACCGAGGGCGTTGCCGCTCGATTCGGTGTTGCTCAAGATCCACGCAGGGAGCGCGAAAAAAGCGATAGCGGAGGCGGTTCCTGAAACCATCTGCCCAAGCCAGATGATGAAGATTCCTCGCAGTCCCCGGGGACGGCTGAAGGGCAAAGCCCAATTCGATAATGACATCTCGAGGGGAGAATAACACAGCCCAAAAAAGAAAACAACCCTTGATCGGGGTTGTTCGTTGTAAATTCCTTGTAAAAATTTCGGGGCTTCAAGCCGTTTGCGCGTTCGCCGTGGGGAGGCTGTCGTGATCGGGCAACATGGATTCGGCATTGCGGATGGAATTCGAAAAGTAACCAGCCAGACCGGTCAACGCGGATGCCAGACCGCAGAGCACGATCAACGTTCCCATTCCGGACCCCGCGCCGGTTCCCACCAACCAGGAAAGCGTCGCCGGCAAACCGCTCCCCGCGCGCGCGGCTGGCTCCAGCACAAAGTCTGCCAGGGCGCCGCCGATGAGTGGAGAGATGGGATTTGTCAGCCAGGCGATCAGGCGTCGGGCAGAAAAGACGCGTCCCTGAATATCCGGCGCGACCTTCGATTGCCAGATCGCTTGATTCGACCCGTTCACCAACGGGAAGATGAGGGTGGTCAATGCCATGCCTGTGATCCAGATCGGCAATCCGCCTTCGAATCCGATGATCGCCATACCGATCCCGCCGATGAGCCAACCGAGCAAGACTCCATGCACGCGACGCTTAAATCCTCCCCATGCCGACATTAACACGCCTCCCACCACGCCTGCAATTGCCCCTGCCGATTGAGCGGACCCAAGCATGAGGCTGTCACCGCCCGAACGCGTCAGGATCATCGGCGCGAGAACCGTAAAGCCGATGCCTGCGAAAAGATTCCCAAAGAAGAAGATCATCTGCAAGCCCAACAGACTTGGGCGCGCAAAGATGTATTTGAAGCCATAGGCGGCTTCGCGAAGAATCCCTTCCCGTTGCGACTTCACACCTTCTTCCGTTCGTACCGGCTGTGGGATGTGTACGAACATCAACGCACTAATGGCAAACAGAAATGTGATCACGTCGAGGAATAATATCCCCGTCATTTGAATGATAGGAAGTAAAGCGCCCGCCAGAATTGGGGCGATCACCTGGGGTCCCATCTCGATCAAAGACATCATGCCGTTCGCGCGAACGAGTTGTTCCTTTGGCACCATCGTGGAGATCGCGGCAGAATAGGCGGGCCACTGAAACGCCATACCCAAACCGTATACAATCGAAGCGACATATAAATGCCAGTATTCGAGGACGCCAAAATATTGAAAGGCTAGAATGCCCAATGTGGCAACGCCCGCGGCAATGTCACTGACCATCATCATCAATTTGCGGTTGTAGCGGTCTATCCACACCCCTGCCAATGGTGAGATCAANNAAAGTTGTGATGAAATAAACGATGCCTAACCCGATCAACATTGGTTTTACTCCGAGTTGTTCCGTTAGCACACCTCCAAGTAACATACCCAGCGGTATTGCTGACCAGGCGCCCGCGCCCACCGCGCCGCCGACCCGTCCGCGCATGTTTTTGGGAACGCGTTCATATTCCACCGCGCCAATGATGGGGTTGAGCGGTCCCGCGCCGATGCTTGAGATGACGACAAAAATTATAGCGATCCAAAGCGGTGGATAGAGTGCAAAAATAAAAAATTTGATGGCTGTCAAAACGAATCCAAAGACGAAAACGGCATGACGCGGTAGGCGCGGTCCGATCGCGCTGAAGATCAACGCGCCAAGTACAGCTCCACCTCCATTTGCGGCGATGAGTAAACCCAGATCCAGCGCCTGGCCATATACTTGTTTCACGAACACCGACTGAACAACGCCGCCGAATATCGCATCCAGAAAATTGGTCAGCATCACCATAATGACAATCGCCAGCATGAGTTTGTCGTTGTAGATAAATCTTAATCCCTCGCGTAATTCATCGAAGTATTTACCGCCTGATTCTTTTTCCTCGTGTGTCACAGGTTTGTGAACCCGGATCGTTACCGCGATGATCCCTGCGGAGATGAAAAAGGACGCAGCATTCAGCCACAAAACATTTTCCGTCCCGACCAAGGCGATCAACAAACCGGCTAAAGGCGCGCCGACCAGCCTTGCGCTACGTTCAATGATGTGGATCAACGTTGTTGCGCGTTCGATCGGCATGTGTGCCATTTCTGCAAGTTCGGGGACCAACGCATTACGCGCAGTGCTTCCCGGCGAATCGAGCAATGCGCCGAGAAATACCAACACCATCAATTGCCAAAATTCAAGCCCAATTGTGAAATAGATCAACGGTATCAACGCCGTCATCACCCCGCTGGCAAGGTCTGCGATGATGCTGGTGCGTTTGTAGCCCAGCCGATCAACCAATGTCCCGCCAAAAAAACCAGCAAGCACAACCGGCAATACGGTGAAGAAACCCGTAATCCCGGTTTGGGTTGCGCTCCCGGTTGTTTGAAGCACAAACCATGGGATCGCAATCGCAGATAATACATTGCCAACCAGCGAGATGGCATTGGCAGTAAATAAAGCAAGGATCGGAGCGTTGTTCTTTTGCGTCGCTTGAGTCATTGTCGTAATGATTTATTCGCTCAGAGACCGATTCGTAAATTTTTTGGGATACGGACAACACGGATCACGCTGAATTTCACAGAAAATCCTTTACAGATTTGCCTTCTTCCGTGCATTCAGTGAAATCCGTGTGCAAAGAGAACGATTCGGACTTAAGAACAACTCTCTTGAGTCTATAATTTATTCCACGTAAATTTCAACGTGCTCGCCGTCTTCCCCGTCGGTCACGTCTATGATCTTGCCGGTCATTCCGGAGCGGATGGCTTCCATCACGTTGGACATATCTACGCCCTCGACTTCGGGAGCGAAGTGCGCGCCGATCTTCAAGCCCGCATCTACCAACGCCAGCGGAATCTGCACCGACGCCTTCGACCTGCCCGTGCGCGTGTCGGTGACGCGAATCCGCAACCACTTGGCGCCGCCAGGCATCCCCGGCGCGCGAGGCGAGAGAGACCGCTTGGCGCTCAACGCCGCGAGTAATTTCGTCCCTTCTTCCGCGCTGAGTTTGCCCTCTTCGATCATTTTCAAGATCTTCATTCGTTCTTCTGCTGATGCCATGTGGACCTCCGTGTTATGCAGGGATTACTGCTGAGTCTTCGTTCAACGCTTCTTCTACTTTTTCCTGCTCGATATTTTTCGGCAGTTTAAATTTGATCCAGATCGGAATCACAGACAACAACAAGGCGATCGCCGTGATCGTGAACGGGAATTGCGGGCTGAACCGATCCCACAACTGCGCGCCGATCCACGGCGCTGGTAATGAGATCACACCGAGGCTGGTGCTGAACAAGCCGAAGGCTGTGCCGCGTAAATGTTGCGGCACGGCTTTGCTAATCAACGATTGATAAGCGGGCGACATGAGACCAACTCCCACGCCTGCCATGCCCCAACCCACAAAATACAAGGTTGAATTTCCCTGCGGAATGTTGATCAAAAGGAGCAACGCGCCTGCCATCAGAATCATACCCGATGCAATACCCACGCGCTCGCCTACTTTATCAGAAAGCCATCCGCCGGGAATTGTAGTCAACATCATGCACAGACCAAACAACGAATTCACCCAGCCGATCTGTTGAATGCTCAGCCTGCCGAATTCTTGCATGTAGACTGGGAATAAATTGCCCGAAAGTTGAAAAGAGACATCGCGGAAACCGTCGGTGATCAAAATCCACGTGATGAGTCCGCCGGAGAACATCAAGCCAAACATGGCGCCGAGGTTCGATTTCAAACTAGCGAATGACAACGTCGGCTTGGAGGTCTGTCCCTTCGCGGCTTCACGCGCCATACCAATTCGCATCAACGCGGCGATGAAATAGAAGATGCCCGCGATCAGCAACATAAATTTGAATCCGTACGACCCTGCCAGCCACGCGCCCACTGGCGGACCCACAACCATCACGATCATAAAGATCGCTTGTGACACACCATACACTTTGCCGCGATTCGACTCGCTGGAATGTTCCGCAATGAACGCGTCNNCCGAACACGCTCCCGATCGCGATCGCGCGCAAACGACCAAGCGAATCAGAGATCCACCCGCCAAGGATTTGCAATAACAGAGGCGCGATCTGTGCGAGTGTGAAAAACAAACCGATCTGCGGAATCGACGCGTCCAAATCCTTCAAATACAATGGCAACAACCCATCGAACATATTGTTGCCAACGTTCGCCAGAATCATCGCCGCGAGGAACAGAATCAGCAAGCCGCTCAATAGCGGTTGTTTTTTTACTGTCTCCGTCATTTCAACTCCTAACCAATGTAAACCTGCACGTGTTCATCGTCGTCATCCACATTGACCATGAATGGCTCGTTTGAATTTTTAGTGGCTTCGAGCATCTCGACTATCATCTTTCCCTTGCCTTTGCTCATGCCTTCGATGCTCTGACCAAATGTGCTAAAGAACCATCCGATAAGCCCAAGCGGCAGTGGAAACCCAAGCGTAATGTGACGCGGTCCATCACCATCTTTCGCGTTGCGCCGATCCACATTGACATAGATCCAGCGCGAAGAACGCCCACCTGAACCGAGTGCGATCAGCAACACGCCAAACATCATTGGCAGGATCATGCAATAGAACCAAAAGTTCGTGCCGGCATTTTGCTGAATGGCATAGATGACCCACGCGCTGAACACGGTGACGAGGACTCCCACCCACAANNTCGAGCGCGCGCATCAGGGTCGCGGCATCCTCCGCCGAGATCTTTCCCTCTTCCACCATCTGCAAAATCTTTTTGCGTTCTTCCGATGACATTATTTGCCTCCATCGAGCGCGTTCAAGAGTTCCTCTGCTTGCTGGGCGGTGATCTTTTTCTCGGCGAGCATCTTCAAAATTGCCATGCGTTCCTGCTCCGACACCGGTTCAGAAGGGGGTTCGGGAGGGGTTGGCGGTTTGGGCGCGCCTTTGAAATCCCAATTCCAACGCCCGACGACCAGTCCCCTTTTTGGATGACCGGCGTGCCGCGCCGCATGACGTTCTGCCCGGCGCACCGCTTCATCTGCCCGTTTGGTTGCGCGCGCCGTAGCCTGCTCCACCTTGCGTGAAATGCGTTCGCCCAAATCAGACCAGTCAAAGTTTACCCCGGCAAAATTGCCCCACTCATCCGCAGATTCGCCGGCATCAGCGCGGTTCGAAACCCGCACCTCCCCGCCCGCATTGAGCGAGATCTTTGCCGAGCCGTCGCCGAGCGTGACCACGCGTTCGGTGGCGTCGTCGTTTTGTGTGCCGTTCCAATCCATCAAAATTTCATCGCCACGGATATCGAGCGTGGCATTCGCGTTCCTGGGCAGGATAACCAGAATATCCTCTCCAGCGTTGATGGAGTATTCGGCATCCGGCTTCGGGTCGAGGTACACCACCACATCCTCCCCCACATTCACGCGCACATCGCCGCGCGCGCCGCGCAGGGCAAGATCATCCGCCACCGAATCGAGGACGATGCTACCGTCCACCCCGTGGATGGAGGCGTCGCCGTTCAAGTTCATGACGCGTAGATTGCCTCGCACCCCGCGCAGGGTCAANNTGGATATTTTTGATGAACACATTTCCCCGCGCATTGGAAAGTGAAATATCGCCATGGATGGTATCGATCGAGATCGAGCCAACATCGCGGATCGACAGGTCGCCGCTCACCTCTTTGAGTTCGCATCCTCCCGCCAAGCCTCGAATGGACGCATCCCCACTGACCATGTCGAATTCGATGTAGGCGTCGCGGGGAACTCGCAAGGAGAGATCATCAGTGCAGGAAACGGTAACAGCCTCACTGGTCGATTCGACGCGAACATCCTCATCGTCACCTTTGACCAGCAAGTCGCTCCCGTCCCAGCCGACGACACTCAGGTCGCCGCCTGCCAACTCCACATGTATTTTGGTTTTGCCTGAAATGGGATATGAGCGCGACATGGCTTATTGCTCCTCTCCGCGCAACATGCGCATGGCTTCATCGGCCGAGATTTTGCCGGACTCCAGGTCTTCGAGAACCGTGTTCCGTTTTTCAGGGGTGACTTCGACAGGTTCATCCTTACCCGGTTCATACCCCAGCGCGCGAATCACCTCGTGCAGTCGGTTGCGGATGGTTGGGTAGGAGAGATCGAGTTCCTGCTCCATGCGGTTGATTTTGCCTTCGCAGCGAACAAACGTGATAATGAAATCGAGATGTTCGGGCGTGAGATGCGCGATCGGTCCGCCGCTAAAACGACCTTCGATGGAGGTATCGCATGTGGAACAGTGCAGGCGGGCAATCTCCAATTCAGATTGGCAAACAGGACAGCGTGTGGGTGCGGAATACATTTTGAGCCTCCAGGTTATTTTTTATGTGGTTTCAGGCGCAGGCTGGGGTTGAGTTTGCTCTCCCCGGCGACGCGCAACGGCTGCGCGGTTGAGGTTGAGGAAACCCAGCGCCGACAACAAGCCAATAAAGCCTGCGATGTACCATACTTGTTCGGGGCGCGGTCCGTCGATGATGAGGCCGGCAAGGTAGGGTCCGATCATCAAAGGAATGGCCCAGGCGAGACCGGCAACCGCCATGTAGCGTCCGCGCATATCTTCGGGGGCGAACTTCGCGGTGAGCGCTTGTTGCACCGGCGCAACGATCATTTCGCCGAGCGTGATGATAACTATTGCGACGACAAACATTCCATAGCTGGAAACGTAGCCATACATGCTAAACCCAATGGCATATAAGAATGTTCCCAGCCCCATCATCAACAGGGGTGAGAATTTCTCCACGCGGCGCGTGATCGCAAATTGGAAGAGTACGACCATCGCGGCGTTGAGGCTGAGCAATAATCCGTATTTGGGGGCGGGCGTGCCAAATTGGTCTCGCAGATAAACGCCCAGGGTGGTGGTCATGTTCATGTATGCCAACACCTGCAAGAGCACAAACCCGAGGAAGAGCATGAATGCCAGATCACGAAACACTTTGCCATAGCCGGCAAACGTCTTAGCGACTGTTTCTTGAGGCGCATCAGCATGGCGTTGTGGTTTCGTTTCAGGCAAGAGCGCGGCAACCAACACCACCGCGAGCAGGGAAATGACCGCATCCGAGATGAATAACAGCAGATACGAAGCGCCCGCAAGCAAACCGCCGATGGCGGGTCCGATCGTAACGGAAAGGTTGAACGCAACGCGCAAGATACCATATCCGCTGGCGCGTTTTTCTTCCGGAAGAACATCGGCGATCATGGCTTCACGCGCGGGTCCAGCCACGTCAGTGAGAATACCGGTGAACAAGGCAAGCGCAAAAAAGGTCTGGAACGAATCGGCGAAGCCCATGGCAACCAGGCTCAGGGAGGAGGTAATCAGCCCGAAGATGATGATCTTCTTCCGCCCGAAGCGGTCTGTCAATGCGCCGCCGATGGCGTTCCCAGCAAAACTGGAAAGGGCAAATGTGGCAAATAAGATACCCACATCTGCCATGCCAACGTTGAATTTGCTGGTAAGATACAGCGCAAAGAACGGAAAGATCAACGCGCCACCCACCCGGTCAATGAAGGTGATAAAGATTACCTTCCAGAACGCGCGCGGATATTCGTTGAATAATTCAATCGCTTTTTGCCATTGCCTTTGAATCATGACCAATCCTTTTGAAATGGGAGCAGTTCAGCCTAAAATAAAAAGCAATCTTTCCGATTCTTTCAAAATTCCATAGAAGAAATCAATATTCTTGATCCGGTTGTTTCCATTCGTGATTGCATTTTATTCATTATTGATATTTTGTCAAGGATAAATTAAGAAAATAAACATTGAATTCTAGAATATTGAATTAGAGTTAATAATCCTAAACATTTTGGAGAACTCATGATCCGTTCGCTTTATTACGCACAAGGAAAGCCTATACGCAAGGATGTCCCTCCGCAAGAATTCCTCAAACTCATCCGAGATCGCCGCTCGCTTCTCTGGGTGGATTTCGTCAATGAGCCTGACGAAAACTCCCTCCCCATTTTGCAAGGCTTCGGCTTTCACTCGCTGTCTATCGAGGATGCCTTGCAACAGACCCACTCGCCCAAGCTTGATGACTGGGGAGACTACCTCTATATCGTTATGAATTACATGAACGTTGAAGAAAATGGAAAACTATGGGAAAGCGATGTGGACGAACTGGATATTTTCCTCGGACCCAATTACATCGTTACCCATCACGAATCGCCCATCCCTGCCATTGAGGAAACCTGGGCATCCTGCGACCGCGACATCCGCAACGTGCAAGACGGCGCCGATCACCTGCTTTACAAGATCATGGATTTTCTCGTAGCGGGCTACATGCCCACCGTGGAGCGGATCGACGCCGCCATTGACGAACTGGAAGACACCATCTTCGACAAACCCTCGCCTCGGACGCTGGAGAGGCTGTTTGCCCTCAAACGCGTTTTACTCTCCATGAGGCGGATTCTCCTTCCGCAACGCGAGGTGTTGAACAAACTCGCCCGCGACGATTACCGTGTGATCGATCCCAAAGACCGCATTTTCTTCCGCGACATTTACGATCATCTCGTCCGCCTGCACGACCTGAACGAGAACCTGCGCGACCTCGTCAGCGGGGCGCTGGATACATACCTCTCCGTGGTCAACAACCGCATGAACGACATAATGAAAACGCTGACGATCATCACCACCATATTCATGCCGCTGGCTTTCGTGACAGGCTTCTTCGGAATGAATTTCTTCGAGCCCCAGGGAAGATTAACCGACTGGACAACCAATCCCATTTTCTACATCACGCTGTCAATTAATTTGCTTTTACCCATCGGCATGTTCTTTTGGATGCGTCGGCGCACATGGATTTAGAAACAACAACCTTTGCCACATGAACACAGAGTCTCTGAGACAGTTCTCAAAATCTCTGAGCGCTCTTCGGCTAAAAAATCTGTACCCTGCACTTTCAAAATCGGGCTTGACACAGAACAGGCGTTCGGGTATTATTCATAGCACAAATGAGCGAAGAATGCCCAATTTCGGGCTGGAGGTTGCTATGATGATGGTTCGAAAAAGCAAAGGACTAGGCGAACGACACCAACGGATATTGGATTTTCTCGCGTCATACCAGCGTGAAAACCGCTACCCGCCTTCCATCCGTGAAATCGGCGAGAAGACGGGCATCACATCCACTTCGGTTGTGAACTATTACCTTGACCAACTCGAGAAAATGGGAAAGATCGAACGCGACCGCAAGATCTCTCGCGGCGTGCGTGTTGCCGGATATAGCGCCTCGGCAGACACTTTGCGGGTGCCGATTCTCGGACCAATTGCGGCTGGTATCCCTCTCCCTGAACTTGATCCCAACGCCAGCTTTATCACGGACAACGAAGCCAATGCTGTGGATATCGCGCGAACTCTCCTCCCTTCCAAAGAAAAAGGCGACAACCTCTTCGCCCTGGAGGTCAAGGGAGATTCGATGATCGACGCCATGATCAACGATGGCGACATCGTCGTGATGAGACCCGCCAGCGAGGCGCGCAACGGCGAAATGGTGGCTGTGTGGCTTCCCCGCGATAATGAAGCGACTTTGAAGTACTTCTTCAAAGAGAAGGAACGATATCGCCTGCAACCCGCCAACCCCACCATGAAACCGATCTTCATCAAAAGGTCCGAACCGTTGGAGATCAAAGGCAAAGTGGTTATGGTCATCCGCAAAATGGAACGACCGCTGGCGGCGTGATACAGCGCAAGCAAAAACAAGAGGCGACTCGGTTGAGTCGCCTCTTTTGATTCATCGCAAAACGAACTGCGTTAAGAACCTATTTCGTGATCTACTGCTACAAAAAACGACTGGCTTTCATGCCAGTCGTTTTTTGTAGCATCACTTGAGTTTGATTCGTCCGCTTGCAGGTTTGGCTTGTTGTTTGCCAAGCCCGAACCCTGAGCCGGGCTTCCTTCCACCTGCCAGGTTCGAGATGCCGCCGATCAATCCGGGTAGGAATAGCAAGACCAGCAGACCCGCCAGAATGGAGAGGAACAGGGGCAATGAACTGGCAGTGACTTCCGGCAACACGCCACCGGGGTTGTAAGTTCCCTCCGCAAGGGCGGGAGCGCCGGTCAACGACACCGAGATGTTGCGGTTTACGCCATCGCGCAAAGTGAACGGCGACACAAAGGTGACAGCATATTCGCTTTGATATGCCTTGCCGGTCTGTTGGTAAAGAGCGGTCAACGTGGCGGCATCGGTGACGTAGGCGTATTGGCCGCCGGTCCGACTGGTCAACGACTGTAGCCCGGCTTCGTCGATCCCAGCCTGCCCCGTGCCCGAGGGGTCGCCAAAGCCGATCGCGGATACGGTCAACCCGCTGGGACCAACGTTGCTGACGATACTCTCTTCTGTAGCGACGCTCTGGTTATCCAAACCGTCTGAGAGCACGAGGATCGCCTTACGACCCGATATGCCTTCGAGGGCTTTGGTGGCTTCCATGATACCTTCGTACATGGCGGTATCACTGCCGGTGCGCAGACCATCGATGGCGGCGGTCAACACGGCTTTGTCGGAGGTTATCTTCTGAATACGATACACTTGCGTGTCGAAGGCGATCACGCCTGCCTGGTCAACATCACGCATCCCGCTGATGTAGGTCTTTGCCGCGTCTTTGGCGGCGCCGATTTTATTTCCCTTCTCCATACTACCTGAGATGTCGATGACGAGCATGGTGGTGATGGGAATAGCCTCGCCGCCCAGCGCCTCCCCACCGCCTCGAACATCTGTCAACTGCATCAGTTGTCCGTCTTCGTGAATCTGGATGGTTGACGGGTCTATGCCGACAGGTTCGCCTGCCGCATTCGTGGCAGAGAGGTACACTGTGACGTTGGGGAAATTGGAGTTGTCCACTTGCGTGATGCGCACTTGCGGACTCTCCGGTTCCTGCGCGTGGACCGTCAGGGTTGGTCCAAGCATCAGGAGGAGGATCAGGCCGAAATTGGGAAGGAAGCGAAATATCCTGCGCATGGTTATCTCCTTTCGTGATAGACCAGGTCGGTGTTGCCCATACGAATCTTTTGTCCGTTTGTCAATTGCGCGATTTCGATCTTGCGGTTATTGATAAACGTGCCGGCGAGACTCATGTCTTTGAGAGAGAAAGCCGCGCCGTTTCCGGTTAGCATGGCATGTTGTGGGGCAACGTCGGGGTCGGGCAAAACGATTTCCGATTTGAGGGGCGAACTTCCAATGGCAACGGCTGGACCGCCCGCGCGCATGAACTTGTCGAGGATGAACTCGGTGCCTTTGAGTTTGCCTGAAGTAACTTCAAGCCAGGCGCGCGAGAGCAGGACGACGATGAGCGAGATGAACGCGCCCACCGATGCGCCGAGTAAAACCAAACCGACGGCTTTGCCAGCCAACGGGTCTTGAAGCCGGTTGTGCACAATTTCAAGCAGGATGCCGCCCAACGCGCCGCCTACCGTGCCGCCAAGCATGCCTTTCCATGCCTGCGATTTTCCGACAATGCCCTCGGCGAGGCCGATCAACAGCCCGAACACTCCCCAACCGAGCGCGCGACCGACAATGCCCGCGCCGACAGTTTGGAAGAGAAATTCGCTCAACGGTAAGCCAACCGCGCCCGCGCCGGAGCCGAGCAATCCGCTGAACACGCCGGATTTGACCGCTTGCACCGGGTTGCGTGTGACTGCGCCTTCGGTGAGACCGATGAACAACCCCACGCACAACCCAACCAGCGCGCCGACAACCGCTTCGCTGAGATACAGGTTCGAGGAGAACGAAAGGCCGACCTGATCGCTCACCTGCCAGCCGAACAATCCGCCCATCGCTCCAAGCAACGCATAGTAATAGGAACGCATACGTCTATTCATAGGGGGTACCTCCTTGGTCTTCATTTTCAGATTTGTGCAAATTCTGCCAGTGGACGACGCTCCTCCGTCCATTGGCTCCATCCATTTCGTAAAACCCAAAGTAGCGGGTGGGATCGAGCGAGCCATCGTTCTGGCGGATGAAAAATCCAGCCACCGAGGAGAACGGTTCAACAACCAGCGCCACCTGCCACGGGTCGGGGAAAAAATTATTGTGCAGGAAGGTGTCGTAGTGGGAGAGGAAGACTCCCATGCGCGGGTGGGTGTGATACCACCCCATAATCTTTTCGCCGGGGTAGAGGTTTTCAATTTGATCATGGACATCGAGCAGTGTGTCTTTGGTAAAGGTCAGGTAGACCGCTCCTTGCCGGGTGTGGCGGGCGGGAATCATGTGATTGATCACAATAAATTGACTGCCGCCCGGCGTTTCTTCGCACCACTGACCGATCAACACGCCGCCTACTTCCACTTCCGCGCTTTCGGCGTGAGCCGTGATGCGGAAGTATGCGAGCCGGTTCAGAAAGACGGCTACGGTCGGCTGGAGATCGCCGCGATCATAGGGAGAGTCCCAACGCCGGGCAAACTCCATCGGCGGCGGTGTGGTGTCGGGTTTTCCAACTTCGGGCGGGGCAATTCGAATAAGTGCTGGCATGGTTGTTCTCTTCGTGAAAGTAATCAGGGAATGGTTGCGCGGACCGCTCCGCTTGTGACGAAGCGGTCCGCGCGCAGGGACATTACCCCGCGGTGACATCGGCGGTCATCATCAGCCGGTCGCCTTCAGGGATTCCTGCCTGGGACAGGGTCTCTTCTTCTTTTAATTCGCGACCCAGCGCTTTGCTATCCAGGCGATAGGACATGGGGCGACCATCCGGACCAGTGACGGGGAGTTCGAGCGAGGTCGTCAACTCGGGGATCAACTCCTTCACCGCCACTTCAGAGGGTACCTCAGCATTGCGGCTACCTCCGGAGGGAAGCACGATCGTAACGGGAATGTCTGCCATTGTGTATCTCCTTTCTTGCTAAGAATGTGTTGGGCTGAACCACAGCCACGTTAAAGTTCCGCTATTGCGAGTCAGTGCGCACTGTCAACGCAATTTAATTTTGGGTTTGTCGATCGCTTTCGGCGCGGCAGGTTGAAGTTTCACCTGCACGGCTGGCTTACTCTTCGTCGGTTCAGAGAGATTCAGTTTTACGCGTTCCGGTCTCAACAACTCGCGACGATCCACCGGGAAATCATTGGGATGTTTCTTGCGATATTCACGGCTCCAGCGCGCCGCTTCGGCATCCCACGGGAAGGGTGGCTTGGTCGGGTCATCGTGGAAGTTTTTCCACTGGAGCATTTCGCCAAGCATCAACACGAGCCTGTCGAGCGAGCGGCTCGCCGCCCACCATGCGGCATCGATACACACACTGCCGTTCAAGTGGTTGATATTCGGGTGCCAGATCGGCGTTAACCATTTCATGCCGGGCCAGCGTTGCGGATATTGGTTATGCAGGTAAATTTCCACTTGATGATGCTCGGAGAATTTCGGGTTGCCCTGCCGGTCCACGTTCGAGATACTCTTGCACTTGAAGGTGACGATGTATCGTTCCGGCGGCAGGTTTGGGTTCGGAGAGGAAGCAACGAAGGAAATCAAATCACTGCGCGAGTTCAGTTCCATCATCAACTCATAGTCGCCGCGCAGTCGCCTCATGCGAGGCGTTTCAGCCACAGACATTGCGCCGGCAGTGATATCCGCAGTCAACATCAGGCGGTCGTTATCCGGGATGCCGGCTTCGGCGAGCGTTTCCTCTTCTTTGAGTTCGCGCCCCAGCGCCTTGCTGTCTGCGCGATAGTTCATCGGGCGTCCATCGGGACCGACCGTCGGAAGATTTAATATGGAGACCAGTTCATTCATCAAGTCTCGCACCTTCACATCGGCAGGCGCTTCAGCAACGCGCGCGCCGCCGCTCGGCATAACAAGGGTAATATTCATTTCAGACATAATTCAACCTTCCAAATCAAGAATTTAGATGCGGCACCTGGCAAAAGCCGGTGATCGCCCAACAATCTGCATGATGTAGCGCGTGACACACGTCGCACTCCTGCACGCCGCGCGCATCGTTTCGAATTACGGGGTCGAGGCAATACGGACAGCGATGCTCTTCAACCACAGCCAACTGGATGTTTGGCCTACGCCGCGAACGGCTCTTGCGTGGAGAACTTGCCTTCGCGGCTTTCCGCACCTCGGTCCTGCTCCTGTTCTTGGTGCGGATTCGGGGCCTCGGCGGCGCGCTCGGCGCGGGACTGCGAAACCAGGTTACAGGTTGGTGGATGCGCGGTTCCGCCGGTGAAATGTTCACACCGATGTTCCTCGGCTCCACTTCGATCTGCGCATGGCCCAGCGACTCGACCTCGATCACCTGCCGCGACGATTGCCTCCAAGCCTGCAAAGACAAAAGCGTCAACAACAAACTCACGGCAAGATGCGCCGCATCGCTCGGCTCCATTTTGCTGAGATCAAACAGGGTCAGCGGGTCGAGGTTCAAGTCGCGCAATTGAGTTGATAATGTGCCGTCAAAACTAAGCCTGCGAATCTGCGTGGAGGCGTCGCGCCCAAACCCAAGCGGGCCAATGCCCAACACCGATTTCGTCAACGAGCCGATCAAGATCATTCCGACGAGCGTCGCAAGGATGGCGGTGATGTGTTGCGCGACCAAATTCCAATTGCGATACACGACCCGCGCCCCATATCCGCCGACCAGCCCGATGCACGCATCCGCAAAAAACGTGGGCAGAAGCAATGGCAGGTCGCGGTCGAGGCGGAACCACAACACGATGCCCAGCGAAGCGTTGATAACCAGCAAGAGCAGGATCGTCAGCTTGCGCATGAACGAATCGGATTCTCTTGCATACATGGGGGCATGAATGGAACTCATCGTCGCGGCGTGGCTCGCCATCGGCTATTCCTTTGCAGGTTTCGGCGCTTCATCTGCTTTGGCTAAAACAACTTTTATCGATGAATGCCCATCGCCTTTCGCCTGGGTCTTGCCGGGTTGGGCGTCCGCAAGTTTGACGAGGCTTTGCTTGCGGATGTGAACCGGCTCGGAGGTGGCAGCGCGAACCGAAACAACTTCCTTCGCCGCGTCAGCCTTGATCCGAATTCGATCGCGGACGGTGACGCTGGCCGGGTCCATGATTCGAATCTCATCCTTCAACTTCACGCGCCCGCCGATCTTCAACGGGTCCGCGCCGGACAACTTGATCGTCTGCATAAAGTGACGGAAGTGCAGCGCCTCCGGCAGGTCGCCCGTCAACTCGTAGAAGCGATATTCCAGCCCGTTTTGCGCGCGGATGATATGCAAAGCCGGGATGCCCACGCTCGCCAGGGTTCGGTGTAGGAAGTTCTCTTCGCCGGTGATTGTGTGTGTGAAGCTCGCTTCGCGCAGAGTGCCGCACGTCGGGCAGTGCCCTGCCTCGAAGGTGATGTCGCTTAACGGTTTCAGCACATCTTCTTTCGTCTGGCATTTCGGGCACTCCAGCGATGTGACCAGTTCCTGGTCTAGTTCGATAAAGGCGCTCTCTCCCAGGTCGGCGCGCGCAATTCGAAGCAGGTCATGAAGCGTGGCGCGTTCGGCGCGCGCGGGTAGTTCGGTGATGTCGCCATACGTCCAGTGGCTTTCACAGTCCTCGCGGGGCACGTAGGCGGTTGTATGCATGTGGTTCGTCAACCCATTGAAATGCGTGACCTTGCCAGGCTCCACCGGCATACTGTGGATCAACTTCAATCCTTCCTGCGATTGCATACCGCCGATGATCGAGGCAATGGTTGGCGTGGTCGGAACCTTGCCAAGCAAAATATTTTGCCGCGCCAACAATTGACACGAGTAGCGCAGGGAAAGATCGCGCAAAGCCGCTTCGGTAAGCGTGCATTCGTAGCACGCGCCTTCACCGGGAACGAACACGCGCATCAACCCAAGCAGTTCTTGAATCGCGCCGTCTACCCAGGATTTGTTCATCCAATAACAAAAACGATTTACTGCCAGGCGGGCTTCACGATTGTCAAGACATCCGATGATCACATCCATGCGGCGGATGATTCCCAGCCCGAGACCGGTCGTCACATCGGCGTTTAAATATTGCACATGCACATCCGGGTTTACAGACTTCGCTCGCGCCGCCGCCACTTCGGCTTTACTGCGATTATTATCGGTTTCGCGGAACAGTACCGAACGGCTGAGGTTGGCGGCTTCGATCTTGTCGAAGTCGATAATGAAAAGGTTGCCCACGCCCATTAACGCCAGGTTCTTGATCACTTCGTTACCGAGCGCTCCAGCGCCGATCACCAACACCTTCGCATTCTTCACCTTTTCACGTTCCCACCACGAGATGAACTCAAACGTGCCAAGCCGGTCTTTTTGAAGGTTGGGGATGTGGATCGGTTTCTCCGGTGAAACCGGGATTCGGCGCGGACCCGTCAACGGCTCGCTCGCCGCAGGATTCGACGCTTTCATTTCCGCGCCTCCAGCCAATTCTTTTGCCTGCATAATATTCGACTCCTCGATCGTTCGCGCAAACCACCCCACGTGTGGGCGCGACTCAACCAGCCGGCTTTCTTCCATCATCTTCAACGCTTCGCGCAGGGTAGCGCGGCTGATTCCCAACTGACTCATGAGCTCGCGCTCCGGCGGAAGTTGCGCGCCTTGCGGCAGTGTCCCATCCAGCAGGGATACGACCAGCCTGCCCGCCGCAGTTTTTACAAGTGACTTCTGTGAAATTTTTTGTATTTTCATATTTTCTCTCGTGGTCTTGTGGTCAGACCAATTGCAGCCATTATAGGAACCGCCAGATCGAAAATCAACAAAATTCATAGGACATGTGTCGTGGCGATGCGCTTGCAGAAATGAAAAGACGACCCGCTGGTACTGGGTCGTCTTTCCTTGGTCGTTCTTATGTAGAAGAGATTTTCTTACTCGAGCACAACGTTCGCACCGGCTTCTTCAAGCTTTTTCTTGGCTTCGTTGGCGGCATCCTTGCCCACGCCCGCGAGAACTTTCGAGCCGGCGGTTTCCGCCATGGTCTTGGCTTCGCCAAGACCGAGATTCGTCAATTGACGGATCACTTTGATCACGTCGATCTTCTTCGCGCCGGGATCCTTGATGACCACATCGAATTCGGTTTTCTCCTCGACAGGTTCAGCGGCGACGGCGGCGCCACCCGCCGCGGCAACAGCCACCGGCGCGGCGGCAGAGACGCCCCACTTCTCTTCGAGTTTCTTGACGAGTTCCGCGGCGTCGAGCACAGACAGTGTGGAAAGTTCTTCCACGATTTTATCGAGCTTTTCAGACATTTCTTAATACTCCATGACTTATGAGATAGATTTAGTTGTATTGCGCAATGAACTTGCCGATTACGCCGCGGCAGGCGCTTTCTCGGAGAAAGCTTTGATGACAGCCGCCAAACCACGAGCAGGCTCGGCGATTGTGCGGACGAGTTTACCGGCGGGAGCCTGCAACACACCCAGCAACTGGGCGCGGACAACAGGCAACGGCGGCGTATCCGACAGGGCTTTCACCTGCGCGGCATTGAGCGCTTTCCCGCTCATGTATCCGCCTTTGACCTTGATAAAATCCTTGCCTTTCATCGCATCGGTCAGGGCTTTCGCCGTGGACGCAGGGTCGGTAAAGGCAAAGGAAATTGCCGTGCTCTTAACGAGATAATCAGCCGGGAATTCCATCCCGCTTGCGGCAAAGGCGCGGCGGACGAGAGTATTCTTGACCACATGGAATTCGCCGCCCGTTTCACGCACCTTGGCGCGAATACCGTCCAAATCTTTCATTTTGGCGCCGGTATATTCCACAAGGATCACCGCCTGGCTCTTCTTCAACCACTCATTGTAGGTTGCCAGCACTTCCCCTTTACGTTCTTTTGATACTGCCAAAGGACATTCACCTCCTTTCAATAAAAAGTCTTTGCCACGCGCGCGGCAAAGACTTCAGCAAACCCCAAAGGAGGGGATGATATGCTTGTCGTCTTCACCTGGGCAGGAAATTAAGCGGCGCTCAATGGTTGAGTAGAGCGGTTCTTTTCCGCTCGTACACTTGCGCCTACATGCAAGCGCAGGTGTCGAAACCGAGCGCCACACCCGCCGTCTTTGGCGAAGTGGCTTATAGGATTAACGAGTATATTCTACTCGGATACCTCGATCTTAAGTGTGTCGCTGGCGTTGATCTTGATGCCGGGTCCCATCGTGGTGGTCAGGGTGATGCGCTTGATGTAGTCACCCTTCGCGCCAGACGGCCGCGCTTTGTGCACGGCGTTCATCAACGTGCCGAAGTTTTCATACAACTGATCGGCGGAAAACGATGCCTTGCCAACCGAAACGTGAATATTGGATGTTTTGTCAAGACGGAACTCGACACGACCCGCCTTCGCCTCTTTGATCGCGCGCGGCAGATCATCGGCATTGACGACTGTCCCCGCCTTGGGGTTCGGCATCAACCCGCGCGGACCAAGCACGCGCCCAAGACGCCCAACCTTGCCCATCGCATCCGGCGTCGCGATGGCGACATCGAAATCTAACATGCCGCCTTCGATCTTCTTCAACGTTTCATCATCGTCAGCAACGAGATCCGCACCGGAAGAACGAGCGTTCGCGGCGCCCTCGCCCTGCGCAAAAACCAGCACGCGGACGGTTTTGCCCAACCCATGCGGCAGAACGACCACATCTCGCACTTGCTGGTCCGATTGACGCGGGTCAAGCCCGGTGCGGATGTGAACTTCGACTGTGGAATCGAACTTGGTGATGGTGGTTTCCTTCGCCAGCGCAACCGCGTCGCGAACGGAATATTCTTTGTCTAAATCCACCTTAGCCAATGCGGCTTTGTATTTCTTTCCGTGTTTTGTAGCCATAGTTTCCTCCGTGGTGCAAGCGGGTTGTAGTCAGATAGTCCGTTAGTCGAATAGTCTCACGATGAAACTATGCAACCAAGAAACTAACGAACAACCCTCCCACAAAATTAGTCGGTCACCGTAATGCCCATCGAGCGGGCGGTGCCTTCGATCTGTTTCATCGCGCCTTCGAGATCGATCGCGTTCAGGTCTTTCAGTTTCGTTTCCGCGATCTCACGAATTTGCTTGCGCGTCACCTTGCCGACCTTATCCTTATTCGGCACGCCGGAACCCTTCGCCACATTCGCGGCTTTGCGCAACAGCACAGCCGCGGGCGAAGTCTTCAACACGAACGTGAACGAGCCGTCGGTAAATACCGTAATCTCGGCGGGCAAAACCTCGCCGGGCCTGTTCGACGTGCGCGCGTTGTACTCCTTGCAAAACGCCATGATGTTGATGCCATGGCCCGCCAGCGCCGGACCCACCGGGGGCGCGGGATTGGCTTTTCCAGCCTCAAGCTGGAGACGAACGATTGCCTTGAACTTCTTTGCCATTTCTACTCCTATGTGGTTTTAGCGGGCGATTTCTTGTGCGGGACGCCCTCCCACTGCATCAGGTTGACGCTTCGGATTCACGCTTCACTCCGACCTTCAACCTGCTTCTGCCTGGATAATTTTTTCGACCTCAAGCTTTTTCTCAATACACAACACGCAGTATTACGCTTTTTCTACCTGTAAAAAGTCCAACTCCACCGGCGTTTCGCGCCCGAAGAAATTGACAAATACGCGGACCTTCGTGCGTTCAAAGTCGATCTCCGACACGTTGCCGCGGAAATCGTTGAACGGACCATCCACAATGCGGACGCGCTCGCCAACCTTGAACGATACCTTGACCATCGGCGCTTCGGCTTCCATACGCTTGACGATCTGTGAGACTTCCTCCGGGCGCAGGGCGGTGGGCGTGTTGCCCATGCCGACAAAGCCAGTGACGCCTGGTGTGTTGCGAACCACGTACCAGGATTCTTCGCTCAACGCCATGTTCACAAGCACATACCCGGGGAAGATGTGTCGCTCCACAGTGCGGCGTTTGCCATCCTTGACTTCGACCTCTTCCTGGGTCGGGATGACCACATCGAAGATCCTGTCTTTCATGCCCATGGTCTCGATGCGTTGCTCGAGATTATGGCGGACCTTGTTTTCGTAACCGGAGTAACAGTGGATCACATACCACGCGGGCCCTTCCACTTCCCCAAGGTGAGAAGGCGCGTCCGAGGCTGGGGCAGTTTTCCCGGGAGAATGAGGCGCCGGTTCCACTTCCTGTGTTGTCTCTGCCGAATCGTCAATCGAGGCTGGTGTTTCTTCCGCAGGGGCGTCAACAGACTCAGGCTCGTTCACTTGCGCCTGAGGTTCCGATTCGACGAGCGCGGAATCCGTTGTGGTCAACTCTTCGGTTGACTCAACGGGCTGGCTCTCAAATTCTTCCTGCGGTTCCTGCAACGACATATTTCCTCAAATTCCTATTAAACGCCAAAGATCAGATTCAACAGTTCGCGCGCGCCACCATCTGTCAGACCAAGGATGATGCCCATCGCGACCATGACCACTAGCACAAGCCCGGTTAATTGCCTGACTTCGGGCCAGGTGGGCCAGGACACTTTGCGAAGTTCCCCGGCGGTTTCTTTGAAGAACGCGGTGAAGGCGTTCGGCTTGCTGGCTTTCGCTTTCCTATCTGCCAAGGTGGTGCTCCTTCGTTTTTTTACGGCTAAAACGCCGCCCTATTCACAGCGGCGTCGCTTCTTTTCAGGCAGGCCAGGCAGGACTTGAACCCACAACCGCTCGTTTTGGAGACGAGTGCTCTACCAATTGAGCTACTGGCCTTCGGTTTGTAAGGCGGGATTAATCCCGCCTTACTTTATTTCGTTTCACGATGCAAGGTGTGTTTCCTGCAACGCGGGCAAAACTTGCTGAACTCGAGCCGATTCGGATCGTTGCGGCGATTCTTCTCGGTGGTGTAGTTGCGCTCTTTACAATCACTGCATTGAAGCGTGATCACGGGGCGAACATCTTTCTTCTTGGAAGCCATGCTACGTTACCAACTTTCTATATCTACTTGTGTCACCCTGAGCGATAGCGAAGGGTCTCTAATGCAGTGACAGAGATTCTTCGCTTCGCTCATATCGTCCCGCTGTTCTTCGGGAGAATGACGTTATTTAGAACTATTCAATGATTTTCGTAACGACACCAGCGCCGACGGTGAGACCGCCTTCACGGATGGCGAA
>CXWJ01007726.1_pt1 | contig 23991 bp, 26 predicted proteins | sample 590841 | NCBI WGS metagenome assembly CXWJ01 (sample SAMEA3498367, study PRJEB10139) | wastewater metagenome | biome: wastewater treatment plant; material: activated sludge | place: Austria | collected 2015-01-21 | reverse complement strand
ACTTCAACCACGGCCACGTCGGCTCCCGGTGATGCGACAACGGCTCCCGGCGATGCCACGTCGTCTCCCGGCGATGCCACAACGGCTCCCGGCGCTGCGACAACGGCTCCCAGCGCTGCCACGTCGGCTCCCGGCGCTGCCACGTCGGCTCCCGGCGCTGCCACGTCGGCTCCCGGCGCTGCCACGTCGGCTCCCGGCGATGCGACAACGGCTCCCGGCGATGCCACGCCCGACCAAGGCGCTACTACCGTAGCCGGCGCGGCGGGCACGGCGGCCATAGACGCTACCGCTACCACCGCGGCCGCCGGCGACACCACCGGCACACCCGCGCCCGCGGCCACCACCGAGGCCACCGAATCGCCCATCACGCCCACGCCGGCCGGTAGCGAGGCCGGGTCGCCGACGGCTGTCCCCGTTGTCACCGTTCTGGGCGTCACGATGGAGCCGACGGAAGCCGGCGCGTCGGCCACGCCTGAGTCCGGCACCGCCGCGCCCGGCGCGACCGTTGGGTCGGCGGCATCGGCAACTCCCGAAGCCGGGGCCACCACCGCNNGGGGCCACCACCGCGGCGGTAGCCACGGCCACGACTATTTTCGGCGGCGGCGGCGAGGAGGCCGGCGGCGGCAGCCCGGAAACCCCGGCGGCCACAGCGCAACTTCCCGGCTACCCACCCGCCGCACCCGGAGCGACTACGCCCGGCGCGGGCTATCCGGGACAGGTGACGCCGGAAGCCACCGGCGGCGCGGGCCAGCAGCTAACGCCTGGGGCGGCCACCGCCACCCCGGTTGAGGGAGCCACGCCGTCAGAACCCGGCTCGCCGACGCCGACCCAGCTCCCAGCGACGGCCTCGCCCACGGCGTTGCCCACGGCGACGCCCACTCCTGACCTCGGCCTGACCGCGACGCCCACGGCTATCGCGACCACTGCTACGGCCATCGTGACCACCGCCACCGCCACCACGCCCGCCGGCACCATCACGGCAACGTCTACCACCCTGCCCGGGGCGACCACCACCGCCACCGTGGCGGCCACACAAACCGGCACGCCGGGCGCAACCGGAACCGTAGCACCGACGACCACCGGCACACCAGCCACGGCCACGAGCACAGCTGCCCCGACGGTGGCCGTCACGGCCACGCCCATCCCGCCGACGACCCTGCCCGAAACGGGCTTCGATGGCTGGCTGGTGGCGCTGGGCGGCCTGGCCTTGTTGCTGGTGATTTTTGGGGCGCGACGCTTGCGGCGCGCTTAGTTGGCGCATGAAGGAAAGCAAAAGGCCGGTTATGACCGGCCTTTTGCTTTCAGATAGGGGGACGCCGGGAGTTGCGGGCGACTAGAGGCGCGAAAGGATTTCTTTCTTCTTCTCCTCAAACTCGGCGGGCGTGATCAACCCGGCTTCCATCAGTTGCTTGAGCTTGCTGAGCGCCTGGACGGGTTCGTCAGCCGGGGCGGCCGTGGAGCCGCCGGGACCAAAGGCGCTCAGCGGACTACCGGGCAGATAGACGCCGCCGGCCTCGGCCCGCTTCTCTTCCATCTGCCGCAGCCGCAACTCCTCGCGGACGTTTTCTTCCATCTGCTGGGCGATGGCATAGAGCCGCCGCGCCTGCTCCTTGGCGAGGTTGTCCACCCGAATGGTCTCGCCATTGTTGACGTGGATGGTCAGTGTGGAGCGAAAGACGTTCTCCTCCAGTTCCACCGCGCGCATGTCGCGCCAGATGTAATCGGTGAATTTGGCGCGGCCGAACATATCCGGCTTGTAGTGCATAAAGCGGCGGTTGGTGAGCACGATGATTTCCGGCGTCAGATCGAGCGTGATTGGCTTCTGGACGGCGATGTAGAGCGCTTCCTCGCCACGGGTCAGCAGTTGGCTGAGCTTGTCATAGATGCGGGCTACCTGTTCGGGGTCCTGATCCTCGGTGATGAAGCGAGCGATCGGATTGGTCGGGTCAATCGAGGGTTGAGGCTGATCGGTCATGTCGCGTTTTCCTCCGCTTTTGCAGTCGGTTTCCGGTAAGGATATGTCTGTCGCGCTCCTTGCAGGCTTCGGTGACGGTGGCATTAGGCGCGACGTGTTCTATTGTATGAAAAAAAGGCGCGACTAAGCAAACAGGGACACTCTTGATTGGTTGTCTCCTGAAGTCCACATGAGACCCGCCGCCGCCGGTTTGGCTCCGTTTGCCAAACAGCTTCAACTTTGCTACCATACTCGTTTGCCTAAAGAAATATGAGCGCAACCGGCGAGCGTGTGACGAGTGGCCCGGTTCTGCGATTTTCACTATCAGGAGTCTGAGTCGATGAAAGTGTTGTTGAAAGAAGATGTTGACAATTTGGGCTACGCGGGCGAGGTCCACACCGTGGCCGATGGCTTCGGCCGTAACTATTTGCTGCCCAAGGGGCTGGCCGTGCGGGCCACGCCCGAAGTGATGCGTCAGGCCGAAGCATGGCGCAAGCGGGCCGAGGCGCGTCGCGCCGAACTGCGCGCCGAGTATGACCTGCTGTCCGAGCGCATCCGCGCCGTGACCTTGTCCTTCACCGCCCGCGCCGGCGATAACGGCAAGCTCTATGGCTCCATCACCACCCACCAGATCGCCGACAAATTGAACGAGAAGCTGGGAACCGAGATCGACCGGCGCAAGATCGGCACCGAGCCGCTGCGCATGGTGGGCGAGCACCATATCCCGGTGCGTCTGGGCGGCGATCATCATCCCGAATTCCTCGTGACCGTGTTGCAAGAGGGCGCGCCGGTAGCGGTAGCCGCGGTTGCGCCGGCGGCGGTTGTCGTCGAAGAAGCGGCGGCCGACCTGAGCGACGAGCTGGAAGCGGCGGTCGAGGCCCAGGCCTGAATCGCGGCCCGCGCCGCTGAAACCGACCGGGGACTCTGACCCGCCGGAAGGATCGATCGACGCCCGTATGGACGAGATCGGACACATATTACGCGAAGCCCGCGAGAACAAGGGCCTGACTGTCGAAGACGTTCAGGCCCAGATTCGCATCAACACCCGCTTTCTGACGGCATTAGAGGGCGGTCAATATAGCGCCTTACCCTCGCCCGTGCACGTGCGCGGGTTTTTGCGCAACTATGCCCGCTTCCTGGGCCTCGACCCGCAGCCGCTGTTGGATCGCTACCTCGTGGTGCAGGGGCAAGACGCGCGCCTCGGGCCGGTGGCGGTGCAGGAGATCACGCCCGACACCCCCCTCATCGAACGGCAAGACCAGCCTTTCTTCGATCCGGTCAACATGGAAGTGAACGGCAAGGGGTTCGAGGCTGTCAACGGCGGCGGCGGTTCGGGCGGCATCCTGCAAGTCGTCATCATTGTGGCCCTGGTAGTGGCCCTGGCCCTCATCGCCAATCGCTTCATTCCCATCCTGTTCGGCAGTGGGGACAACGGCAACGTCATCGAGGAATTCACCTCAGCCGTACAGGACGTGGTGGCCGACGTGACCAACGCCACGCCGACCCCCACCACGACCCCCGACGCGCCGGCCGCGGCCGCCGGCTCCAGCAGCGTCGTTGTCGCCGGCACGGAGCAGCCGATCCTCGATACCAGCCGCAACAACCCCGGCGGCGCGGGCACAGCCACCCCCACCCGCCCGCCGCTGCCGGTCACACTGGACGAAATCCGCCTCAAGCTCGATATTCTGGAGCGGACGTGGGTCGAGGTGACGATTGACGGCAGCGTCGTCTATAGCGGCATCGCCAAGACCAACGACACGTTTGAATGGACAGCCCTCAATGAGGCCAAGATCGTCACCGGCAACGCCACGGGCGTGTTTGCGACGATCAATGACGTGGCCCTCGGCCGCCTGGGCGGCCGCGGCGAACGGCACGAAGAGGTCTGGCGGACGACACAATAACGTTTGAGCACATGAGCAAAGCNNATCGAGAGCGCCCGGCAGGAGTCGATCGGCGCGCTGCGCGAGTTGGCCGCGCTGAAGGGGCCGAATCAATTGCTCATCGCCGCCGGCTGCATGGCCCAGCGTTACGGCAACGAAGTGGTCGAATGGGTGCCGGGCATCGACGGCGTGATCGGCACGCGGCGCTGGATGGACATCGTGCCCTTTGTGCGCGAACTGCGCCGCCGCAAGCACCCCGAGCCGCTCTACCACCTGCCCGACGAGGCGGCCACCGTCGGCCGTGACGAGCGTAACGTGTTGCGCGTCGCCGTGCAGGGGGCCAGCGCCTATCTCAAGATCGCCGACGGTTGCCGCCGCCCCTGCGCCTTTTGCGCCATCCCGCAGATCAAGGGCACCCACGTCAGCCGCCCCCCGGCAGCCATCGTCGCCGAGGCCGCCCGGCTGCAAGCGGCCGGGGTGCGCGAGCTGATCCTCATCGCCCAGGACACGACCGACTACGGCCACGATCTGGGCCTGAAGAATGGCCTCTCCTTCCTGCTGCGAGAGATCGCCGCCGCCGCGCCCGACATCCCCTGGATTCGCCTGATGTACGCCTACCCCGGCTACGTCACCGACGAATTGATCGAGACGATGGCGACCACGCCGCAGATCGTGCCCTATCTCGACATCCCGCTGCAGCACGGCCACCGCGAGACGCTGAAACGGATGCGCCGCCCGGCCAATATCGAATGGGTCTATGGCACGGTCGAAAAGCTGCGCGCGGCCATGCCCGACATCGCCATCCGCACCACCTTCATCGTCGGCTACCCCGGCGAGACGGACGAGGAGTTCGCCGGACTGAAGACGTTCGTCCGCGATCTGCGCTTCGACCGCGTGGGCGCGTTCACCTACTCGTACGAGGCATCCACCCCCTCGGCCACCGTGTCCTGGCAGGTGGACGAGGAAGTGAAGCAGGCCCGGCAGGCGGAACTGATGGAACTGCAACAGGCTNNAGCGTCGGCCGCACCTATCGCGACGCGCCGGAGATCGATGGGCTGGTGCTCATCCCCGGCGAGTTGCCGTTGGGCGAGCTGGTTCCCGTGCGCATTGACGGGGCCATGACCTATGACCTGACGGGGCAGCCGGTGTTTGGGAATGAAGCCGGGGAAGTATTCAGTGGGTCAGTATACAGTAGATCAGTAAGCAGTGGGCAGAACGGGGCGGCGATCCCGTTGGCCGTGTTGCCGGTCATCGAGTAGGCTATGCGCGCGCNNGCCGTCACCCTGAGCGACTTCACCGCCGCCGGCACGCCGGTGGTGCTCAACTTCTGGGCCACCTGGTGCCCGCCCTGCCGGGTGGAGATGCCCTACTTCGAGAGCGCGGCCACACGCCACGCCGGGGAAATCGCCATCCTGGGGCTGAATCAGGCCGAGCCGGCCGAGGCCATCGCCACCTACGCCCGCGATCATGGCCTGACCTACCCGCTACTGGTCGACGCCGACATGAAGGTCAACAATCTCTACGGCGTGCTGAACCTGCCGACGACGGTCTTCATNNGAGGAATTAATGGATTGACGGCCGACTACCGACCGCCAAAGTAAAATCACCCCTGCACCCCTGCACCCCCGCTTCCCTGCCATGCTACCCTACCTCAACCTCGGCCCCATCGGCTTGCCCACTGCCCCGCTCGTTTACCTGCTGGGTGTGTGGCTGGCGCTGTTCGCCGTGGATCGGGCGGCGCGGCGGCTGGGGCAGGAACCGGAGCCGATCTACGGTGTGGCTGCGGTCGCCCTGCTGAGCGGATTCGTCGGCGCGCGTTTGGTCTTTGTGGCCCTCTATTGGTCGTCATTCGACGACAATTTATTGGGCGTCGTCTGGCCGCTGACCAGCGGCTATCACGCTGCCGGCGGGGTGATCATCGGGCTGGCGGCGGGGTTCTTCTATGGCCGCTGGCGGCGGCTGACCCTGTGGCCGGCGCTTGACGCGCTGGCGCCGGGCCTCATCGTCTTCCTCATGGCCGTCAGCCTGGCCGACTTCCTGGGCGGCGCGGGCTACGGCTCGTTGACTTCCATGCCGTGGGGCATCAATCAGTTCGGCGTGCGGCGGCACGCGGTGCAGTTGTATGAAGTGGCCGCTGGGTTGGCGGCGCTGGGGGTGTGGTGGGCGGCCACGTCACCAGACCTCAGAGGTCTTCTGAGACCTCTGAGGTCTAACAAAGCTGGGCGGCCTTTCCTGTTGGCCGTGGCGGTCTATGCCGCCGGGCGGTTGTTCTTCGATGCGTTCAAGGAGACCACGCCGCTGACGAGTGGAGGGTTCCACGTGGTGCAGATTGTGGCGTTAGCGCTCGTTTTGTTGATCTTACTCTTGTTGGCGCGACCATCTTTAAGGTAGCTAAATTTATTCATCTCCCAACACACACAACATCTGCCGAATCTCCCCCAAATGATGCGCCGTGTGGACGACGATAGCCACCGCGCCGCCGAGGCGGTGGTCGTTGTCCCACGAGTCGAAGCCTTCCATCGTCCGGCGCACGCGGGCGTAGCTCTCGCGCAGGCTCATCTTCAGCGATTCCCACTCCTCGGCCGACACCGCGCCGATCTGCCAGCTCGATTGCCAATCCACATCCTTCTGTGGCGCTTCCAGCATGTAGCCTTCCAATATATCCAGATAGAAGCGCACGTGGTTGACCTGCGCCGCCAGCGTGGCGCAGCGGCCGCTGGTGGCCCGCGACGCCTGTCCGGCGCTGATGCCGTCCAACGTCTCGAAGAGTGACGTACCGCGATCCAGATAAATGCCATGGACGCTCTCGAACGTCTCGGACAACAGGCCGAAGAGGGTGAAGGTGAAGCGTTCCTGGGGGATGGTTGGGGTCATAAAAACTCCTTGGAATTGGTTGTTGGTCGTTTATCGCCGATCCCTACTTCTCAGGTGGTGTCTGGGACGCCGGCAGGGCCGCGAATTGAACCGGCGTGATGATGGCGACGTCGGCGATTCTTTTCAGGACAAGCAAGTCCTTGTCTCCCGTCACCAAATAATCGGCATCGCCAACGACGGCATAAGCGAGCAGGTAATCGTCTTTTGCGTCACGGCCGATGGCCGGAATGGTCTGCTCAATTGCCGGCACTAGCTCAGCCGCGGATTGGAGTAATTTTCTGAAGAGATTCCACTGTTCCGGTTTGATTCGACCCGCCAGATGCGGCCGGTTGGAGATGACTTCAGTGAGTTCATCCATTACGGCCTCGGGTAAAAGCAATGTGAACTTCCCTTGCTGAAATGCTTCAAAGATCGCGTGAATTGATCCCGGCTGATGGGGAGTCAGGAGGTAACTCACGTAGATGTTGCTATCGAGGAGCGCTCTCATGCGGCGTCCGACCGCTCAAAGCGAATCTTGCCTTTGGCTTCAAGCTGGTCGATTGCCGCGCGGGTAATCTCGTCCGCCAGCGCCTCCGCCTGCTCATAAGACAAATCTTCATTTTGGGCCTGGACTTCGCGGGCGATCTGTTGTAATTCAGCGATGATCGCCGCCCGGCGCGCGCGCTCCTTCAATTGCCGCAGCTCTTCGTATTCCTTGTAGGGCACGATAACTACCTGCGGATAGCCACGGCTCTGGATGATCACGTCGTCGCCGGTTTTCACCGCCCACTTCATCAGGTCGCTCAATTTCGCTTTGGCTTCCGTGGCCGATACCGATCGGGTCATGGGTTACACCTGTTTCCAATGAACTGGTTATCATTCTATCTATTTCACTAGTCATTATAATGGTTTAATGAATAGTTGCCTAGCCTCTACCCCCAAATTCATGCGGATTGGAAATTCCCTCTTGACATTCACGTTACGTCATAGTTTATTGTCGCTACGAATCGAGGAAGCGACCGATGCCCTACACCGTAAGACAACTGGCTAAGCTGGCCGACGTGACGCCGCGCACGTTGCATTACTACGATGAGATCGGGCTGCTGCGGCCGTCGACCGTGGGCGACAACGGCTATCGCTACTACGATGAGGCCGCCGCGCTGCGGCTGCAACAGATTTTGTTCTATCGGGAATTGGCGCTTAGCCTGGACGAGACGCGCGAACTGCTGGAGCGCCCCGATTTCGACGTCGCGGCGGCGCTGCGTCAGCACCGCGCGGCCTTGCAAGCGCAGATGGGCCGCCTGTCGCACCTCATACAGACCGTCGATAAGACGATTCTACACTTGGAAGGCAAGATTGAGATGAACACCAAAGATTTATTTGAAGGATTCGACGAGGCCACCCAGGCCCGTTACGAACAGGAGGCATCTGAGATGTACGACCCAAAGCTTGTCAGCGAATCGAGCCGGCGCTGGCAGAGCTACTCGGCCGAGGACAAGGCGCGTATCATGGCCGAGGGCGGCGCGGTCTATCTCGAACTGGCGGCGCTGCTCGGCCGCGAGCCGGGCGATGCCGCGGTGCAAGCCGTCATCACCCGCTGGCACCAGCACGTGCGCTCCTTCTACGAGCCAACGCCGGAAATCCTGCGTGGCTTGGGCCAGGCCTATGCCGCCAACCCGCAATTCGCCTCCTTCTTCCAGACAATCCAACCTGACCTGCCCGACTTCATGCGCCGGGCGATCGAACATTACGTGGAGCAACTAGCGGCCGGCTAATACTGCTCGGGCAGGTCTTTCTGCTTTTTGACAAACAAACACGGATATGGCGTGTAGGGGCGAGCAACGGCGCGATCAACTCCGCCATACAGAACGGCCTTATCTCGCCGTTGCCTCGCCCCTATACAGAAATATCCAGATTTATTTATCGAAGTGTGTCCAGACCTGCTAGGTTTGTTTTTTGAATGTCTTGCCGTTATGTTACAATGCCGCCCGAAGGAGACATCGATCCCCCATTGCCCTTAAAATCCATTCATCGATCTCCTCAAGGAAGGCGACGTGGATGCTATCATCGTTCCCCTGCTGCCGTTCATCATCGGCAGCGCCGTCGTGCCGCTACAGATCATCATCGTCGTCTTGCTGCTGACGGGCGAAAAGCGTGGCCCGCTCAAGGCCATCGCTTTCGTTCTGGGCATGACGCTGGCCCGGCTGGCCCAGGGCTGGTTGTTCCAATTCGTCCTTACCGGCGGCAGCGGCGATCCGGCCGACGTTCCGGAGGTATCCCGGATCAAGTCGACGGTGCTGTTGTTGCTGGGCTTGTTTCTGCTGCTCACGGCCTACAAACAATGGGCCAAGGAACCCGACCCCGACGCGCCGCCGCCGAAGTGGATGAAGATGCTCGACGGCATCACGCCCTTGCGCGCCTTCCTATTCGGGGCCGGGATGATCCTTATCGCCATCAAGTTGTGGGTTTTCACGCTGGGGGCGCTGAGCGTCATCGACGAGGCGCAATTGGGCCAACCGGCCACGACTACCGCCTTTCTCCTCTACGTCCTGCTGGCCCAGTCGATTCTGATCCTCGCTATTTTGCTGCGGCTGCTCTTGCCCGGTCGGGCGACCCGGCTGCTGAATTCATTTAGCCTGTGGCTGGAAAAATACAACCGCCAGATCGTGATGGTTGTATCGTTGGTATTCGGCGTGTTGTTCCTGTATCAAGGCCTGAGCGGTTTCTTCTAGCCTCGATTACCGGCCGCGCTCCTTCTACCCGGCCCATCGACGACGCGGCCCGGCGTCGCCCCGGTGTGTTCGCCGTCGCGCAGCACGGCCACACCGTTGACTAATACGTCGCGCACACCGGTGGCATACTGGTGGGGCCGGTCGAAGGTGGCGTGATCCTGAATCGTCGTCGGGTCGAAGATGACCACGTCGGCGTAGTGGCCGGGCCGCAAGCGGCCGCGCCGGTCGAGCTTCAGGTTGTCGGCCGGTAGCGCCGACAGCCGCCGCACGGCCTCGGCCAGCGGGATTAGCCCCTCGTCGCGCACGTATTTGCCCAACAGCCGGGCGAAGCTGCCATAGGCCCGCGGGTGAGGGTTCGACCGCAGAAAGAGGCCCTCCGGCGCAACCGAGGCTGAATCGGAGCAGAAGCTGACCCACGGCAACTGGACTTCGCGCCGCACGTTGTCCTCGCTCATCGTGAAGTAGACGCAGCCAACGCGGCTGTCATCTTCGATGACCAGATCCATGGCCGTCTCCACCGGGTCGGTCCCACGCAGGGCGGCGATCTCGGCCAGCGATTTGCCGGTCAGGGGCTTGAGGGCGTCGTTCTTGAAGCTGACACACAGGACTTTGGAGGCGTCGCCCGCCTCGTGGTAGGAGTTCTCCCAGTCGGCGCTGGGCAGAGCGATCTCCTTCTTCAGCCGTTCGCGTACCGCCGGGTCGCGCAGCCGCTCAACCCAGGCCTTGTGACCGCCTTCCTGCACCCAGCCGGGCATCATGGCATCCAGCCCGGTAGCCGAGGCGTGGTAGGTGTACATGTCGGCGGTGACGGGCAGCCCGCCGGCGCGGGCGGCCTCGACGCGGGCGATGACCCGCTCCAGCTTGGGCCAGTTGCGTTGGCCCGACGCCTTCAGGTGGTAGATTTCGCCGCGAATGCCCGACTCCTGGACGATGGTCAAAAACTCCTCCAGCGCTTCGAGGAACGTCTCGCCCTCGCTGCGCAGATGAACGGCGAAGAGGCCGTCGAACTCGGCCGCGGCGCGGGCCAGGGCGATGAGTTCGGCCGTGTCGGCGTAGCTGTCGGGGGCATAGATGAGCGCCGCCGACAGGCCCACCGCGCCCTCGGCCATCGCCTGACGCACCAGCGCCTGCATCCGCGCCAACTCCTCGGCCGCCGGCCGCCGGTCGGCGAAGCCCAGCACGTTAGCCCGCACGCTGCCCGCGCCGACAAACGAGGCCACGTTGGGCGACACGCCCCGCCGGACGAGGAACTCCAGGTATTCGCGCAGCGTCGTCCATTCGATGTCGTAACGGATGTCGCCCTGGCGCTCGCGCATGTAGGTCTTCAGGTCGTCGTTCAGCGGCCCCATCGAGAAGCCCTCGCCCATGATCTCCAGCGTCACCCCCTGGCGGATGTCGGATTGGGAGCGGCCGTCGTGGATGAGCGATTCATTGGCCCAGCACATCATGTTGATGAAGCCGGGCGAGACGGCCAGCCCGTCGGCGTCGATGACCAGCTGGGCGCGGCCGTCAACTTTACCGATAGCCGTTATTGTGTCGCCGTCTACGGCCAGGTCGGCCACGTAGGGCGCGCCGCCGCTGCCGTCGTAGATCGTTCCGTTACGAATCAGGACATCGTGCATGATCTATTGTTCCTTGCTGGGGTATTGAGCGGTGGTTAGACGGCTGCGGCCGGCGTTGCAGACCTGACCCAGCCTCGTCGCCGGTTCGGAAGTTCAGCCCAGCGGCTGCCAGATGAGGGTCAGATCGAGGGTGAAGCCGGGCAGTTCCGGGTCAGCGGCGATGGCGTCAACGTCGCTGTGGAGTTGCATATCCTGGCCGGGCCGATACACCATGACCTGGCGCGTCTCCGGCAGGATGAGCCACCCGAGTTGCGCGCCATTGGCGATGTACTCGTCCATCTTGGCTTGCAGGTCCTTCAAGCGATCGCTAGGCGAGTCGACCTCGATTACGAAATCAGGGCAAAGGGGGGCAAAGCGTTGGCGTTGTCTTGGTGACAGGGCCGTCCATTTCTCCCGTCGCACCCAGGATGCATCGGGCGCGCGAACAGCTTTGTTGGGAAGCGTAAACCCGGCCGAGGAGTCGAAAAACACGCCACTCTTATCTTCGCTGGCCCACCGACCAAGAGCCAGGATGATTTGCGCGTTTAGTGCCCCCGTCTCGGCTCCTGATGGTGACATGAAGACAATCTCCCCTTCACTGGTTAGTTCAATTTTAAGATCAGGATTTAATAATGAAAGTTCGAAAAACTCATCAGGCGTCATAGCATAGAGCGGCCGGAACCTGACCACTAGTGGGATAATGGGTGCGGCAACGTTTGAGGGTGCTAACGCTTCAACCATTTCACTCTTCCTTGCCGGAGAAGCCGGTCTAGATCGCTATTATACCACAAGCGGACAGCGACGGATGAGAGCAAAGGAACTGCCCCCATCCGTCACCGTGGCTTACAAAACCGGGTCGCTCTCCGGCGTCCGCCAATAGATGCCGTTCTCGCGGGCCATGTAATGGTTGTCCACCAGGTAACGCCGCAGAAAGGCGTAATCCTCGTTGAACTGGCTGAGCCATTCGCTGAACTCCCGCTCCGTCCAGCGCCGCGCCGGGTCGATCTGCCGCGCCACCCAGCGGATGAGGATTTGTTTCTTCTTCTCCTGGGCCGGGATGTCGACGATGCGGCCGTCCTTGACCCAGGTGCGCAAGATGCGCTCCTCCTCGGTCAGTTCGCTGGGCTTCACCAATGCCGCCAGATTGGGCCGGGCGAAGATATCCTTGCTGATGGCTTCCAGTGCTTTCGTCTCCAGCCGGTAGATGCGCATCGTCCCCTCGGCGCGGGCGCTCACCAGGCCGATGCCCTTCAACTCGGCCAGGTGATGCGACACCGTCGGCTCTTTCAAGTTCAACACATCGGCCAACTCGCCGACGCTCTTCTCGCCGCCGGCCAGGTGGCCGATGAGCTTCAGACGGCTCTCGTTGCTGAACACCTGGAAGAAGCGCAACAATTGGTCGAATTGCTCCTCGCTCAGGGATTCTTTTCTTACTGTAGTCATTTCGACACCTCTCTAATTAGACAACAATCTATATAGAAGTATATCTAAATAAAGTTATTTGTCAAGAGCGCCTGGTGTGGGCGGGGAGCATACCGCCCGCGCAGTAGGCAAAGAGCCGAACCCTGCTACAATCAAGTGTCATCGATTGCGCCGGCCCTCCAACAAGGGCAATCCCGGCGCTGGGACACGAAACGATGAGCGATATCCCCACCTCTTCCGACGCCGCCCACCTATTGACTCACCTGGCGAAGGCGCGCCCCGGCCATCACGTACAGGTTGAAGGCCAGGAGCTGCCGCCGGAGATCGCCTTGCTGCGCGCCTTCCAATCGCGGCGTCTGGCGGCAACCCACGCCGACCTGCTGGCCCATCGACGCTATCGGGCGGCGGCCGAGTTCTTTCTGACCGACGTCTACGCGCCGCGCGATTTCAGTCAGCGCGACGCCGACATGCAGCGCTTCTACGAGGGCGTCCGGCGCGTCTTGCCGGAGCGAGCCGTAGCCATCCTGGCCGACGTGGTCGCCCTCTCCAATCTGACCAACGCACTGGATGAACGCCTGGCGCGGGCGCTGGTCGATGAACTGGGCGTCACCGATAGCATCACCCCCCAGCAATACGCCGCCGGCTATCGTATCTGTGACAATTACGATGACCGGCTGCGGCAGATCCATCTGATCGGCGACATCGGCCGCGGCATCGACCGCCTGATCCACATCCCGTTTGTCGCCATCGCCCTGCGGCTGGCCCATGGGCCGGCGGTGCTGGCCGGCTGGGGCGAACTGCAACGCTATCTGGAACACGGGTTTGCCGCGTTCAAGCACATGAAAGGCGCGGATGAATTCCTGACGACGGTTGACCGGCGCGAGACGGCCATCCTCGACCGCATCTTCGCCGCCCACCCGGAGCCGTTTGACCTAAGCACCAACCGCTGACGGCTGATCATCACAAGCTAACGAATCGCGTTCAGTCGTTTACGGGTTTCCTGACATCCATGCGTTTTCTCGTCACCGGCGGGGCCGGATTCCTGGGCGCGGCGCTGGCTAACCGGCTGGTGGCCGAGGGGCACAGCGTTCACGCGCTCGATGACCTGAGCAACGGCGACGCCGCTAAGCTGGACGCGCGGGTGTTGTTTACCCACGGCGACGTGGACAACGTGCCTCTGCTCTGGTCGCTGCTGCAAGACGTGGATTGCGTCTACCATCTGGCGGCGCGTGTTTCCGTGCCGCAATCGATCCTCTATCCGCGCGAGTACGAACGGGTCAACGTCGGCGGCACGGTGAGCCTGATGGAGGCCATGCGCGATACCGGCGTCGGCCGGGTCATCTTCACCTCGTCCGGGGCGGTCTATGGCCGGCAACCGCGCCAGCCGGTGCGCGAGGACGATCCCCCGCAACCCGATACGTCCTATGCCGTCAGCAAATGGTCGGCCGAGCAATACATCCATACCATCGGCGAGCTATGGGGACTGGAGACGGTGGCCCTGCGCATTTTCAATGCCTACGGGCCGGGGCAGAGCCTGCCCGTCTCCCATGCGCCGGTTGTACCTCGCTTCCTGCAGGGCGCGCTGACCGGCGGCTCACTCATCGTCTTCGGCGACGGCGGGCAGACGCGCGATTTCGTATTCGTCGATGACGTCGTGGCGGCGTTGCGGGCGGCGGCCGAGGCGGTGGGGGTCAACCGGGCGGTGATCAACGTCGGCCGCGGCGTCGAGACGAGCGTCACCGACCTCATCGCCGCCATCGAGCGCGTGACCGGCCGGCGCGTCAACGTCATCACCAACCCCCAGAAGTCCGGCGGCGCGCCGCGGCTGGTGGCCGACATCGGCCGGGCGCGGGCCTTGCTGGGGTTCGCGCCGTGGGTCGAGCTGGCCGACGGTTTGCGCCTGACACTGCAGCGGGATGGGCGGTTTCGCGCCTTTGGCTCTACAGGGTGATGCGCACCTCGGAGTCCGGGTCGGCCTGGGCCAGCCGCAGGCGCACGAACACCCACGGCCCAAAGTAAGTGACCCACAGCAGCAGCAGGAAATAGCGCAAGAAACGCAACGGCAGGGCCAACCACAACGGCTCGGCCGGGAAGATGGCCCGCAACCCGCCCCAGATGCCCAGCGCCACGGCAATGCCCACCACGTAGCGGATGACGCGCTGCCACACCGGCCCATCGGCGCGAAAGCGAATGCGGCTGCTCTCCAGGAGCATACCGATGCCGAAGCCCAGCAGCCCGGCCGCGGTCGCGGTGACGCTCTCATGGGCATCCAACACGGCGGGCGGCAGAAACGCGGCCCAGGCCACCTCGCTGTCGGGCGGGCCGAGCAGCAGCAAAACGGCCACGTAAATCGCCGCCAGCACGATGGGCACCAGCACCAGCAATAGCAGCCGCCGGCCCAGGATGCGCTTGGCAAAGCGCGCCCCAAACGCCCGCTGCCAGCCCACAAACACGCTGAGCACCAACAGACCCAGGAAAAAGCCGCCAACGATGTCCTGGAGGAAATGAAGGCCCAGATAGAAACGACTCAGGCCCATGAGCATAATGTAGACGGCCGCCGCCACCCACAACCAAGTCCGCCGCAGCCGCGCGGCCACCAGCAGCAATAGAACCGTGGCGTTCTGCACGTGGCCGCTGGGGATACCGAACCCCTCGACCTCGCCCAGCTGCAAGTCGGGATCGATCCAGAACGGCCGCGGCTGGCGGATGAGGCCCTTAGCGACGTTGTTGATCAATGTGGAGAAGAGGAAGAGATAGCCCAGTTGGCGGCCGAGTCGCTTGTCGATGCTCCAGTAGACGGCCGGAAGAATGACCAGATAGGCTTCCTCTGAGCCAAGCGCCGACACGGCGGTCATCAGACCCAGAAATTGCGGGTAGGCCGTCTGTAGCCAGGCCGCCAGCGCATTGCTCAATTGGTATAGTTCTTCCATTCCTCTTCCTGCGCGCCCGGGCGCCCGACCGACGGAAATTGTAACCCACCCCGCGCGGGCCAACAACTGACGCGCGCGCGGTTTGCCTGCTTACGCCAGGGGATTATAATGATGAGAATTAGCACGCGGAGGTATTGTCAATGTCGTCTACTATTTTGGTCGTCGAGGATGAAGAGCGGATTCGTCAATTCTTGCAGCGCGGGTTGGGTTTCGAGGGCTATCGCGTCGAGGCCGCGGCCGATGGGCCGTCCGCTCTGGAGTTGGCCCGCGACAATCCACCCGACCTGGTTCTGCTCGATTTAATGCTGCCCGGTATGGACGGGCTGGAAGTCTGTCGCCGGCTGCGCGCCGTCAGCGACGTGCCTATCCTGATGCTGACGGCCAAGGAAGCGATTGACGATCGCGTGGCCGGGCTGGATGCCGGCGCCGATGATTATCTGGTGAAGCCCTTCGCCTTCGACGAGTTGATGGCCCGCGTCCGTGCCCTGCTGCGGCGCGCCCAACCGGCCCAACCCCAGGTTTTCCGCTTCGCCGATCTGGAACTGGACACCGGCACGCGCCAGGGACGGCGCGGCGGGGCCACCTTTGACCTGACGGCCAAGGAGTACGAGCTGCTGGAACTGTTTATGCGCCACCCGCGCCAGGTATTGACCCGCGACGTGATCTTCGACCACGTCTGGAACTACGATTTCGGCGGCGAAAGCAACATCATCGAGGTCTACGTGCGCTATTTGCGCCAGAAGACCGAGCAGGGCGACATGGCGCGCCTCATCCATACTGTGCGGGGAATCGGCTACGTCCTTCGCGAGGAGTCATAGCGCTTTTTTGTCCATTCATACCCGGTTGCTGTTGGTCTATGCGGTGTTCTTCGGCTTCGTCTTTGGCCTGACGTCGCTGGTCATCTATACCTTTCCGCGCACCCAGCTGCTGGCGCAAGTTGACGCCGATCTCTACTCGCTGGCCTCCGAACTGATGACCGGCAATGTCACCGTCGGCGCGGGCGGCATTATCCGCATGCCCCTGCCCGATGACCTGGCGACGCTCCAGACCGCCTCGACGTTCGTCATCATCGCCAACCGTGAGGGGGAAATCGTCGTCCAGTCCAGCAATCTGTCCGGCTTCAACGATGTGCTCGACCCGGAGAGCCTGGGCACAGAGGAGGTGTATCGCCTGGTGCCGCGTGACACGACCCTGTTGCGCGTCCTGACCGTGCCCATGTTCGACAACGCGGGACAGCCCATCGGCCACATCCAGGTGGCGCGGCTGCTCGATAATTTCGAGATTTATAACCGGGTACTCATCAGGGCGCTGGTGTTCAGCGCCCTGGCCGCCGTCGCCTCGCTCCTCCTGCTGGCTATCCTGACTTCCACCCTGTTCCGGCCCCTGGAAGACATCGCCACTGTCGCCCGCCAGATCACCCGCGCTGACGACCTGAGCCGGCGCGTGCCCCATAGCAACCGTACCGACGAGATTGGCGATCTGGCGCGGGCCTTCAACCAGACGCTCGAACGGCTGGATCGCCTCTTCTCCAGCCAACAGCGCTTTCTGGCCGACGTATCTCACGAATTGCGCACCCCGCTGACCAGTGTGCGCGGCAATCTGGACCTGATGAGCCGCTTCGGCCGCTACGACGCCGAGTCGATGGCCGTCATCCAGGATGAGATGGAGCGGATGAGCCGCCTGCTGGGCGATCTGCTGCTGTTGGCGCGGGCCGATACCGGCGGCCTGCCCCTGCGCCATCAGCCGGTCGAGCTGGACAACGTCCTGTTCGAGGTCTATCGCCAGGTCAGCCGCATCGAGAAATCGGTCACCGTCGAGTTGACCGACGTTGACCAGGCTTCGATCCTGGGCGACGAGGACCGGCTGAAACAGCTATTGCTCAATCTGGTGGATAACGGCATCAAATATACCCAGCCGGGCGGGGTCGTGCGCCTGAGTTTGGCCAAGGATAATGCCTGGGCGCAGCTGACCGTCAGTGACACCGGCATCGGCATCCCGGCCGAAGACCTGCCGCATATTTTCGACCGCTTCTACCGGGTGGACAAAGCCCGGGGCCGGGCGCAGGGCGGATCGGGGTTGGGGTTGGCAATTGTCAAGTGGATCGTGCAGGCCCACGGCGGCGGCATCCAGGTGGACAGCACGCCCGGCCAGGGCACGACCTTCCGTGTCTCGCTGCCGCTCTATCAGCGGCCCAGCCAGCTCAGCGGCCACAACGGCGAGACGGACGGCCCGGAAATGAAAACCCGGCCGGGGCTGCGCAACCGCGCCCTGCCGGGCACGGCGCGCCGCGGCCAGCCGCTGGGCGAGAAAGGGGAATCGGGCTGAGAACCAACAGGCTGGCGAATATCTCAGCGCCGACCTGCCCAATGGCCCGGCTATGGGTTAGCGCGCGCGCCGCAGCAGGTAGAACACGCCCGCGCCGATCAGGATGATCGGCCAGATGTAGCCGGGCACGCCGCCGATCTGGCTTAGCAAAAAGAAGGCGCCAAACAGGATGAGCAGCACGCCCACGGTGGCCGCCGGACTGAACCGCGTCTTGAGAGCCGAGGGATCATCATTCATTTCGTCCATCAGCCGGATTTCGGGCTGGACGCGCGACGGCGTGGGCACGACAATCCACAGGATGGCATAAATGGCTAAACCGATACCGCTGGCCAGGAACAGGATGACAAATGCCAGGCGCACCAGGACGGGATCGACCCCCAGATAGGCAGCCAATCCGCCGCACACTCCGGCGATCATCCGGTCCGTTTCGCTGCGCACCATTCTTGATTGTTGCATGGTGTTAGACCTCCACAAGTGAACTTTAATCGCCTATACGCCGGTCGCCCGGCAAAGTTGCAACCGCTTACCGGGGCGGGTATGACCTTTCACCCATATGAGAAGCACATGACTGGTAAGGAAGACCTATGGAATCGTTCGCCCTTTTTGTTATACTGACTGGTTGAAAGGAAGCCGTTTGTCCGGCGTGGCCGCGCCGCGCTTTTGCGTGAATGTGTCATTGAACAACGATTATAAAGAAGAAATCGCGCGCCTGATGCGTCGCCCGCCACTCAATCGGCTCATTGGCCTGGGCGTGCGGCTGGTCGTCCCCCGCCAGCGGGTGGGGGTCGCGCTGGTCACATTCAACGCCAACGAGGAAATTTTGTTGCTTCGTCACGTGTTTCATACTTCAAACCCCTGGGGACTACCGGGCGGCTGGCTGGCCCGCAACGAAGCGCCCGACGATGCGCTGCGCCGCGAGATGCGCGAGGAACTCGGCCTGGGCGTCACGCTCGGCCCGTTGCTCCAGATCGCCCACGAGAGCTATCCGCCTCATCTGGTTGTGGCCTATTTGGGGCGTCTGGCCCCCGGCCCCATGCGCCTTAACGGTGAGATCCTCGAAGCCCGCTGGTTTGGGCTAGATCGCTTGCCGCGCCCCCTCTGGCCCTTCGCTGAACGGGCCATTGTCGCCGGCCTGACCCTCTGGCGCGCTACTCCGGCCGCCACGCGGCCGATGGAGACGCAACCGGTATGAACCGCAACTCGTCCCCCGGTCTGGGCCAATGGATCACCGTCTCGCTCATGGTGGCGGTGTCGCTGTTCCTGCTCTACAAGCTGTACCAATATGCCGGCACACGGGCCAACTTCCCGACCGGGCTGACCGTCGGCGGCGTCAACATCGGCCAGATGACGCCCGAGGAAGCCACCGCCGCCCTGACCGAGCGCTACATCGACGCCCCGGTCACGATCTATCACGAGGAAAATACCTTCGAGCTGATGCCCGTCCAGGCGGAGTTCGTCCTCGATTTCGACGCCATGCTGACCAAGGCCGACGAGCAGCGTAAGGGCCAGGACTTCTGGTCCGGCTTCTGGGGTTTTCTGTGGGGGCGGCCGATTGAGGTCAACCCCGTGCCCCTAGTCGCCCAGCACAATATCGAATCGTTGCGCAACGTCCTGGAAGAGATCAAAAGCGTCGTCGATTTGCCGGCCCAGCCGCCGCAGCCCATCCCCGGCAGCATGACCTTCCAGTATGGCACAGCCGGCACCGAAACCGACATCGAGGCCAGCTTTGCCGACATCGAGGCCGCTTTCTACCGCCCCAGCCTGCGCGAGGCGCGGCTCATCGTCGCCCCCAAGGAGCCGGAGCGGCCGAATATCAATCTGCTGGCCCGCCTGCTGGTCAATCGCCTGCAAGTATTCGAGCAGGACACCGGCGGCATGGCCGGCATCTTCATCATGGATTTGACGAGCGGCGAAGAGGTCAACATCAATAGCGACGTGCCGGTCACGGCCATCGACCTGATGAAGCTGCCCATTGTGCTGGAGACCTACCACATGCTCGATCAATTGCCGAGTCTTTCCCACCGGCAACTGATCTCCGATACCCTGGTCGTCAAGCCGGAGAACACCGCCGCCAACGAACTATTGGCCGTCATCGGCGGCGAGGAAGGGGCCTACGTGGGCGCGGAGCGGGTGACGGCCACCCTGCAACGGCTGGGACTGGTCAATTCGTTCATCCTGGCCCCCTACGACGCGGCCATGCCCGCCGGCACGCAGACGCCGGAGACGCCGGCCAACTCGGTCGAGGCGCTGCGCACCGTCCCCAGCGCCACCATGCAGACCACGGCCGAGGACATCGGCACGCTGTTGTCGATGCTCTACTACTGCGCCACCGGCCAGGGCGGGGCGTTGGTGGCCGCTTTCCCGGCCAACGATTGGCAGCGCGAATGTCTGGAGATGCTCGATTACATGGAGCGCAACAAGATCGGCAGCCTGATCGAGGACGGTGTGCCGGCCGAAACGACCATCGCCCACCGCCACGGTTGGACGGGTGATACCCACGTTGACGCGGGCATCATCTTCAGTCCCGGCGGCGACTACGTGATCGTCGAAATCATGTACAAGCCCGAATGGCTGGAGTGGGAGCTGAGCGCGCCGCTCATCGCCGACGTCTCGCGCGCCGCCTACAACTACTTCAATCTCGACGCTCCTTTTTTGGATGAGGCCAGCGCGGCCAATAACTGAGCGAAACCAATGTTACGGGTTCTGCGGCGCATCCTGCTGTTTACCCTCCTCTTTGTGGGGGCGGCTTTCCTGCTCTATCAGGGATTCCTCTTCTGGCGCGCCCTCGATAAGCTGCCGCCGACGGCCGAGATCGCCGGGGTCGCCGTGGGCGGCCTGACGCCAGATGCCGCCCGCGATGCCGTCAACGACCGTTACTTATCGCCGATTGTCGTCTATAAGGGCGAGGAGCGCGCCGCCGAATTGCTGCCGGCCGACGCCGGGTTCACCATCGATACCGAAGGGATGCTGGCCCAGGCGCGGGCCGAGTGGGAAAAGCAGGAGATGTGGCTGCGCTACGTCGAGTTTGTCGCCGGCATCTCCCCCCAGCCCATCGTCATTCCCATCCGCGCCCGCCACGACGACGCGGCGCTGGCCGGCCAACTGGACACCATCGCCGACTTCATTGACAGCCCGGCCCGCGGCCCGCAACTGCTGGCCGACACCGGCGAAATACAGCCCGGCCAATCCGGTCTGGTCACCGACCGTGCGGCCAGCCTCCACCACCTGCGCTCCGCCCTGTATAGTCCCACCGATCGGCAGGCCAGCCTGACGCTCATCGAGCAGCCCGCGCCGGAGTGGGACATCCAGGTCTTGCAGGACGCCATCGAGAACCAGTTGTCGGCGTTCGAGGGCTTTGCCTCAGTGTTCATCCTCGACTTGCAGACCGGCGAGGAAGTGAGCATCAATTCCGACGTGGCCGTGTCGGCCCTCAGCATCCTGAAGATCGCCATCTTCGTCGAGGCCTACCGGGCGCTGGATGCCCCGCCCAACGAGTACGAGCAGGAGCTATTCCTAAGCACGGCCACGGCCAGCAGCAACCACAGCGCCAATCTGTTGCTGCACGTGATTGCCGGCGAAGATAATACTTATGAAGGGGCCGAGATATTGACGGCCGAGATGCGCCGCATGGGCATGTTGAACAGCTTCATGGCCATTCCCTACGACGCCACCGAAGTGCCGTCGCGCCCCAGCACCTACTCGACGCCGGCCAACGCCAACCCGTCCATCGATACGCGGCCCGATACGTCGATGCAGACCACGGCCGAGGACATCGGCGGCCTGCTGGCGATGATCTACTACTGCGCGCAGGGCGAGGGCGGGCTGCTGGCCGTCTATCCGGGCGAGATTACCCAGGAAGAGTGCCAGGCCATCGTCGATCTGATGATCCAGAACGTCGAGGGCAATCTCATCCGCTTCGGCGTGCCCGACGGCGTGGCCGTGTCCCACAAGCACGGCTGGAGCTTCAACGAGCATGGCGACGCCGGCATCGTCTATTCGCCCGGCGGCGATTTCGTCATCTACACCCTGCTGGCCCAGCCCGAAAGCGACTGGTTGTCATCGGAATACAGCTTCCCCATCCTGCGCGAGATCGCCCGCGCCTCCTATAACTACTTCAACCGCGAGAACCCTTATGAGGGCCGGGCGATGGATGACCTGGAAGAGTTGGAGGAGATTCGGGCCGGCGGGAATTGAAAACTGAAGAACGATAGCGATAGCGATAGCGATTGCGACATTCTGACCCACTGCCTAACAAAAGGGAGCCAACCATGACAACCCTCCAATCCCAATTCGATGCCGCCGCCCAGACGGCCATGAACCTGCCCACGCGGCCCGACAACGAGACGATGCTGCGGCTCTATGCCCTGTTCAAGCAAGCCCGGAGCGGCGACGCCGGCGGCAACCGGCCGGGCATGTTCGATATGGTCGGCCGGGCCAAGTTTGACGCCTGGGCCGGGCTGAAGGGCATGGCCCCGGAAGCGGCCATGCAGGCCTACGTCGATCTGGTCAACTCGCTCAACAACTAAAGCCTATGACACCAAGCGCAGATTGCTCAATCCCCAAATCTGTGAAATCTGTGCAATCTGTGGTTTCTCTTCTTTGCCTAATGGAGTAACACACCAATGGAATACCGCCGCCTGGGCCGCACCGGCCTGAAGGTCTCGACAATCTGCCTGGGAACCATGCAGTTCGGCTGGTCGACCGACGAGCCGATGGCCCACACGGTGATGAGTCGCGCCGTGGCGTTGGGCATCAACTTCTTCGACACGGCCGACGTCTATTCGCGCTGGGCCGAGGGCAACCCCGGCGGCGTGTCGGAAACCCACATCGGCAACTGGCTGGCGAGTGGCGCGGTCGGCCGCGACGCGCTGATCCTGGCCACCAAAGTGCGCGGCAAGATGGGCGACGGCCCCAACGACGAGGGCCTGTCGCGCGGCCACATCCTCAACGCCGTCGAGGCCAGCCTGCGCCGCCTGCGCACGGACTACATCGACATCTACCAGACCCACTTCCCCGACGACGAGACGCCGCTGGACGAGACGTTGCGGGCGCTGGATGATCTGGTGCGCTCGGGCAAGGTGCGCTATATCGGCTGTTCCAACTATCCGGCCTGGCTGCTGGCTAAGGCACTGTGGATCAGCGACGTGCGCGGCCTGGCCCGCTACGACAGCCTCCAGCCCCATTACAGCTACGTCCACCGCGCCGAGTTCGAGCGCGAATTGCAGCCGCTGTGTCTCGATCAAGGGATCGGCGTCATCCCCTATAGCCCGCTGGGCGGCGGCTTCCTGACCGGCAAGTACCGGCGCGACACGCCCGTGCCCGATTCGGCCCGCGCCGCCGGCATCCAGCGCCGCTACATGAACGAGCGCGGCTTCGCCGCCGTGGACAAATTGGAGGAAGTCGGCCGCGCCCATGACGCGACCATCGCCCAGACGGCCATCGCCTGGTGCCTGGCAAACCCGGCGGTGACGTCGGCCATCATCGGGGCCAACTCCATCGCCCAACTGGAAGACACGGCCAGAGGCGCGGCGGTGACGCTATCGGCCGACGACAAGGCCGCCCTCGACGCCTTGACCGATTGGTCGAGGCGCGACGGCTAATGGCCGGGCCGTGCCCTCGCCCGGTTTTATTAACTGATCAGCAACAATTAAGATCGGACGCCATATTTCTGTTATGGTAGGGGTCGGCGAATTGCTCGGCGGCCCATTACCCATTTGCATCGCCCCCCACCGGCCAGCAACCACATATTACTGATGGACAAGAAACCCGCCGGCGCGAGACCAACTCGCCCGGCTTGTTGCCGCCTTGACCATCGAACGAGGTTTCCATGGAACGGGATGCGAACACCCTTTCGCTCAAACAAATAGCCTTTATCGGCAACTATCTGCCGCGCCAATGCGGCATCGCCACGTTTACGGCCGACCTGTGCGAATCGGTGGCCGCCCAATATCCCACCACCAAATGTAGCGCCGTGCCCGTCAACGACATCGAGGCCGGCTATGCCTATCCCGACCGGGTGCGCTTCGAGCTGACCGAGAAGGATATCGATTCCTATCGCCGCGCGGCCGATTTCCTGAATATTAACAGCATCGACGTGGTCAGCTTGCAACACGAGTACGGCATTTTCGGCGGGCGGGCCGGCAGCCACATCCTGGCCCTGCTGCGCGAATTGCGTATGCCCATCGTCACCACGCTCCACACCGTCCTGCAAAACCCCGACCCCGACCAATGCCGGGTGCTGAAGGAGATCGCCGCCCTGTCCGACCGGCTGGTGGTGATGAGCGAGCGCGGCGC
>CXWJ01005071.1_pt1 | contig 24070 bp, 22 predicted proteins | sample 590841 | NCBI WGS metagenome assembly CXWJ01 (sample SAMEA3498367, study PRJEB10139) | wastewater metagenome | biome: wastewater treatment plant; material: activated sludge | place: Austria | collected 2015-01-21 | reverse complement strand
ACGCGTCGGATGCGGTGTCGGACAGATATTCATCGATTTCGGCAGGCGTCGGAGGCAGGCCGAGGAGATCGAAGTAAGCGCGGCGCAAGAGGACTGCGGGTGAAGCGCGATCGACGGTGGTGAGTTGCTCCTCGCGAAGCTTTGCACGAACAAAACAATCGATGGGAGAGAGAGCGGGATCGATATCCGCAGGGGGAGTAACGGTAACAAGGGGTTGGAAGGCCCAATGACCGGCAGCGACAAAGGGATCGGTGTTTTTATCGCGGGGTGCGGGCCACGGGGCACCGTCGCCGATCCAGCGGACCATGTGGTCGATGGCGTCTGCCGACAATTCTTCGTCTGGAGGCATCACAATTTCGTCGTGCGTCCGACGGATCGCCTGGATGAGCAAGCTCTCGTCGGCATTGTCGGTAATAACAGCGGGCCCATGTTCGCCGCCGGCTAAGAGGGCCTCGCGCGAATCGACCCGCAGTCCACCACTAGCCTTTTGGCTACCGTGGCACTTGGCGCACTTGGTAACCAGCAACGGGCGAACGTGCCGCTCGAAGTGTTCGAGCGTTTCGGATGTGAGCGACCCATCGACAGCGGTTTGCGCGAATAGCGCGTCGTGTGTTGACGCGAGGCACGCAAAAAGCCCGACGATGATAGCAAAACGCATGACCACAGCACGAATACTCCTGAGCAGAACTTGGCTTGGAGGTCTCCCACACGCTAATATCTGCCGAGAGTCACCGTCGACATTCCCTCACCCGGTAGGTGCCCAAAACCGATTCAGGCTCACGATGCCTTAGTTTAACATCGCGTCCGCCGCGCGCGTCCAGCAGGCAGCCGATTCCGGTCCATTTTTCGGGCAACGGGCGCGCGAGCCGGCTGCTGCGTCAAAGGCCAGTAATATCCGCAGGAAACGATCATACTTACTGGGCCTGCGGACATTTACTCCCTTTCCCCCTTCGCCTCGTTCTCTCCACGGACGACCCCGCGATTATCGGGCAAGCTCGCCGCGTCAGTCGCCGGCAGCCACTTGGCGAGCTCCTCCTTACGCGAGCCATATTTAGCTTGAGTGGCTAGGTTCGTGTACTCCAAGGGATCGCTCGTCTCATCATACAATTCTTCGCCGCCGTCCGCGTAGCGAATATATCGCCACCCCTCGCTCCGCACGGCATGATTCCTGAAGCCGTGCGTCGTGATGGCCGGCGTGTCCCACTTCGCAGCGGGATCTTTGAGCAACGGCGCGATACTCCGGCCCTCAAGATGCTGCGGCAATGGCAGTCCGCCCAGTTCACACAGAGTGGGATAGATAACGCTGTAGTCCACTGGCCGCTCGCAAACGCACCCAGATTTCGTCACGCCTGGAACGCGCCATATTAGCACGGTCCTCGTCGGTTCCTCCCAGAGCGCAAACTTGCGCCAATGCGATTTCTCGCCGAGGCTCCAGCCATGATCGCTCCACAGACAGACGATCGTGTTGTCGCGATAAGGTGACGCCTCTAGGCCATCCAGCAAACGGCCGACTTGCGCGTCGGTAAATGCGATGGTCGCCAGGTAGGCCTGGACAGCCTCTTTCCAACGCCCTGATTCCACCATTTTGGCGTGATCCCCTTCGGGACGCGCCATCTTCACACCGGCGGGTGGAACATCGTCAAGATCATCTTCTCGAAATGGCGGGAGCTGGATCGATTCCAACGGAAACATATCGAACCACTTCTTCGGCACGCTGAACGGCATATGTGGCTTCACCAGCCCAATCGCCAGGAAGAACGGCTGGTCGCTTTTCTCTTGCAACTTCTCCAAGCCGTAGCTGACGACGCCATAGTCCGGCATTTCCTCGTCATTGACTGCCAGCGGATAGAACTTAATTCCGCCGACTCCGCCATTTTTCGCGTTCGCTCCTCGCAGAACCTTATNNACCTTATTGTTACCGGGAAAATAGTCGGCCCACTCGCCCCCTCGATCAGCCGCGCCGTGATAGATTTTCCCCGCCCCATAGACTCGATAGCCCGCGCGGGCAAACTGAGTATTCAGGAGTTTGTCTTCGCTAATCCCAGGCCGCCAGTTCTGTCCATTGAGGTAACAACCCGTCGTGCTCGGCCGCATCCCTGACATCACCGAAGCTCGCGACGGATTGCAGGCGGGCGCAGTGCAATAGGCCTTGGCAAACGTCACACCGCTTCTGGCCAAACGGTCGATATTTGGCGTTCGGGTTTGGGGATTTCGGCCGAGATGGCCAACCCAGTGATTCAGATCATCGATCGCGATGAAGAGAACATTCGGACGTTGAGCGTCGTCGGCCAACGCTTGTCCATGCGCGGGATACACAAGAGCGACAAGAAGGATTGAGACCGTGTGCTTCATGGCAATTTGCACTTTGAAGAAAATTGGCGCAAACATTACTCTGTGTGTCTCAGCAATCGGGCATATTCCAGCGGATAAAGTCACTGAGAAGTGATATGCTCCACAAGACGCGGCACATATACATCATACCGAGAATCCGGTGACGGGCCTTGGGAATTCATGTCACGGACGAAATCCTTTAGCGTTGCGGCCCGTGGGCCAAGTGCATCGATCGCGCTCAACGCGGACATAGCGACAAACACCCCGTTGGATTCCGGAGGAGCCAGTTCACGAAGAGTCGCCAAAGCGGGCGCAAGATCGTCATCCGTTCCGAATTGCGCCAGGGCTTGAGCGGCGACAATTCGGACATACGGGGAGCTATCTTTCAAGGCAGGGCGCAGCGCTGATTCTCGCCCGGCAACTCCTTCTCGGCCGCGCATCAAGAAACCGAGCGTCGCCCAGTAACGTACGGCGCTATCCGTGTCGCTCAGCAGCATGGTCAATTCCGATAGCGCCGAGGAGTCGAGATTGGAAGCCAGTTCGGCGGCTGCTCTGACACGCTCGAAAGGATACTTGGCCTCATCGCGCGCCAGCTCATACGGCGTCGTTCCTTGCGATCGAGAATGGATTTCGCCTTCCGGCAGAAAGCAAATATCACGTACCGCCGCGGCATGTTCTTGTTGTGCCTGACGCAGTTTTTCCAGCGTGGCGCGATACTCGGGCAAGATTGCTAAATTTCGTACTTCGTCAGGATCATTTTCAAGATCATAAAGTTCCTCCGGAAACTTTGGTACTCGCCAGAAAATCGACTGAGCTTCGTTCGTCTTGCCTTGCTCAAACAGAGTGTGCCATACGCGCGTCGTGGGTGTGCCAAACTGGTAAGCCACTCGTTGCGCCTGCGAAACATGGGGGTAGTAATTCCGCAGATACACATACCGGCCATCCGTAACACTTCTCACCAGGTCGAAGCGTTCATCCATCCGACCCCGTTCGCCAAAAAGAAAAGGCTGAGGCTCTGTCTGGTAAGGTCCGGCAAAGGCATGTCCTTGCATCCAGCCGGGCGGTTTGATGCCGGCCAGGCTGAGCACAGTCGGCGCAAGATCGACGAAATTCACGAGCCGATCCGATTGCCCTCCAGGCTGATATTCTTGGGGAGCCAAGTGACGCCACCGGTCTGGAAAATAGACGACCAGTGGCACATGGAGTCCGGAATCCGACGGCCAGCGCTTGCTGCGCGGCATTCCGCTGCCATGGTCCGCGTAATAGAAGATGATCGTGTCAGACGCGAGACCGGCCTCCTCGATCTCTTGCAAACGTGCGCCCGCGTCGGCATCGGCTTCGCTCACGATATCGTAATACTGCGCCCAATCTTGTCGCACTTCTGGAGTGTCCGGGTGATAAACCGGCACGCGCATTTGCGTGGGATTGGCTATCTGTTTATGGGGCCGCTTACGAATCCTGCTCTCATGGCTTTTTGTCGAGTTGAAAATGGCAAAGAAGGGCTGCCTCTGGTCACGATTGCGCCAGTGAGCCTTGCCGGAAGATTCATCCCACACACCCTCTGGTTTGCGGACGTTGTAATCCTCTTTACTGTTATTCGTGCAGTAGTAACCAGCTTCGCGCAAAATCTGCGGATACAACTTGATGTCGGCTGGCAGCGGCACCATCGAGCGCATGTGCTGCCCACCACTGCTCGATGTGTACAGACCGGTGATGATTGCGGTCCGAGCAGGCGCACAAACCGGCGCGCACGACCAAACCCGCTTGAATCGCATTCCTTTCGCCGCCAGCCCATCCACGTTTGGCGTACGCGCGAGCGAATCGCCATAACATCCCATCTGAGGTCCGTGGTCCTCGCTCGTCAGCCAGAGAATGTTCGGCCGTTCGGTGGCCACAGCATCTAAGCACGAAGCACAGATGAGCATCAGGCACAGCAAACGAGGCGAACTACTCATGGAAATTTCTCAAGTCCCAGATTGGCGCCTCTGGGGCATGATCAGCACTTTGCCGGCGGTCATGCCTTCTACATACTGCTGCAGGCCATTGACCACTTCATCCAGGGTAAGTCGGCGCTGGATCGTCGTCTCAAGACGACCATCAATAAGCATCCGCTGGACATGACCTGCTGCGCGAAAAATGCCAAGCGTTCCGCGTCTTCGCAACCAGGCTCCCAGAAAAAACCCTGTCACTGTCTTGTTATGAAAAATCAGTTCCACCGGATCAATGTTGCCGCAATCCGATTCGGAAAGTGCACCGTAGACGTAAATGGTGGAACCAGCGGGCATGGCGTTGTGCAAAATCCCCGTCATATTTCCCGCTACTGCCTCAAAGCCCGCTGTTGCCCCTAGGCGATCGCAAAGAAGTTTTAATTGATCAGCGAAATCTTCGTGCGTTGAGTTCAGTACATGCACTGCGCCCCGAGACTTGAGCAGTTCAACTTGGGCCTCACGCCGGACCACATGAATCAGTGGGTAACCTACTTCGGCCGCCATGGCGTGCAACATCCGCCCTAATTGGCTAGCCCCAGCCGTATGCACCGCAGCCCGATGGCCCCCGCGCCGCGCAGTCTCCAACAAGGCCCACGCGGTCAACGGATTGACGATCAGACTGGCTGCCTGCTCGTAAGGCAGCCGGGCTTTCAACGGAATACACTCTTTGGCGTTGGCAACGAAGTATTCGGCCCAAGTACCATCGCGGTCTCCCCGAAGCGCGCAGGCGACTCGCTTCCCCTTCAACCAGGCGGGCAGCCAGCCGCCACCGCTAGCCACAACCTTTCCGGCTCCTTCCCAGCCCGGCACGGAGGGGAGTGTTTTCAGCGTTCCGTACTTCCCCTGCAAGAACAACAGGTCCGAAGGATTACAGGGCGCCCCCTCGATTCGGACGAGCACCTGGCCGCGGCCGAGACGTGGCACAGATTTTTCCACGACTTTCAGTCCCTGGATCGCGTCACCGATCTTCTCGTGGTACTGCTCCAAGACCACGGCACGCATTTTTTGGGGTGTTGCTGTTGCCATTCTAACTGCAGCCCACATAGCAGTTGGAGTCGCGATCCACGCCGCGTCACGGCTCGGTCAGATTAGGCGCCCAGAGGCCAGGCTGAATCTCAGGGGTCCGGCCCGATGCCGGGATAGAGCCCATCGCGGCAGTGCGAATTTGCTGTGAGAGCTCCTCAACCGTTTTCGCGTGAGCCGGATCATCGGCCAGGTTTGTGATCTCATGCGGGTCGGCGTCGTGATCGTAGAGTTCCCGGCCTTCGCGCCCTTCATCCCATTCGGTATACCGCCATCGCGGGGTTCGGAGGCTATAGCCAAAGAATGGCAGCTTTTTCTCGTCGGCTTCAGAGTTCGCGCCAGTTCGCCGCGCGCTGCCGGCGCGCGTGACCTGCGTCAAGGCCCACCCGCGACCCGCGACCGACGTGGCATTCAACATCGGCGCCAGGCTTTGACCACGCACATTTGCGGGCGTCTGGACCCCACACAACTCAGCCAGTGTCGGGAATAGGTCGAGATGGGAAACGGGCGATTTGACGACGCCTCCTTTAACAGTGGTTTCGGGCGCGACGATCAGTAATGGCACCCGGGCACTCTCTTCGAACAAACTCATTTTTTGCCACAGACCATGCTCGCCCAAATGATAGCCGTGATCGCTGGTGAATACGATGATCGTGTTGTCCGCCAAGCCGAGCCGATCGAGCGCGGCGATGACGCGGCCAACCTGCGCATCCATGAAGCTGATGCTGGCGTAATATGCCTGGACGCACTTGCGGCGCAAATCGTCTGTCAGTTGGTCCTGATCCTTTTTGTAGCTGGCCAACCCGGCAGGCGGAATGTCGGCCTGATCCTCCTTCACATTCTGGACGATCGGCATGTCGCTCGTCGGGTGAAGGTCGAAATATTCTTGTGGCGAGACATAGGGTGTGTGGGGACGAAAGAAGCCCACGGCCAGAAAGAAGGGGCGGTCCCTCCGCTGCGCGCAACGTTCCAGCACCCACTCCGCGTCGTCGGCCTGAATCGCATCCGTATGATGTTCATCACTTTGAGGTGAGGCATACCAACTCAGCGTCCCACCAAACTGTCCGGGTATCAAACTGAATATCTTTGACTCTTCCTCCAACCGATCGACGCCAGCCGGATTCATTTCCAATTCCCATGAACCGGGATCATCGTGACCATTGGTGCCGATCGATTTGGGAACATTATAGTGATAGAGCTTGCCGATCCGCGCGGCGAAGTAACCCGCGTTGCGAAATGCCTGCGGCATGCTCTGCTGCGAAGGAATCGTCTGCCGAAAGATTTGGCCATTGGCCAAGATACCGGTGCTGTTGGGATATAGCCCCGTGAGCAAGGAATTGCGACTCGGTCCGCATAGCGGAAACGTGCAATAAGCATGGTCGAACCGCACACCACGAGCCGCTAAGCGATCCAGATTGGGCGTTTTCGCGTGGAGGTCGCCGTAACAGCCCATCCGATTGTTCAGGTCGTCGGAAATCAGGAACAAGATATTGGGGCGTCGCGTTTCAGCAGCCGAGATCGACTCCACTGAAAGTAAACCGGCGACGAGTAAACAGAATGCGAGCAAGAGACAGGCAGCGCGCTTCATGGTGCTAAATCCTGGCCTATCTAACTGACAGTCCGCGCCAGTTCGCGAATTGGTTTTCCATGACTCAGAAGAGGGGCGGGACGTCCTTCGCGCGTAATAAGCCTCGTGTGATCGATATCGATCTCTAAGTGCTTGTAGATTGTAGCCAAGAAATCGCCCGTGCCGACTCGCCGTTCGATCGGTTCTTCTCCGCGCGCGTCGGTCGCTCCGATGACCTGGCCAGTCTGGATGCCTCCTCCGGCAAAGATCATCGAGTTGGCATTCGGCCAGTGATCGCGCCCGGGCTGGACCGTCCCTTGGGGACCGCTAGCTTCGCCGGCGCCGCTACTCGCCAGATAACTAATACGCGGTGTGCGCCCGAATTCCCCTGCGACAACCACCAGCACTCGTCGATCCAAACCCCGACCATAAATGTCTTCGATCAGAGCCGAAACGGCCTGGTCAAAAAAGGGCAGCCGAAATTTCAACGCATCAAAAACGTGGTGATTGACGGGATGATCGTCCCAATTGCCAACGCGACCACACAAAGGCCCGTCAAACTCGGTAGCGATAATTTCCACGCCCGCCTCCACGAGCCGGCGGGCCATCAAGCACTGTTGCCCCCATTGATTGCGTCCATAGCGATCGCGCACATGGTCTGGCTCTTTCGAGAGATCAAACGCATCGCGGGCCTGCGGACTGGTGAGCAAATTCAGTGCCTGAGCATGAAAGGAATCAAACGCCTCCATAGCGCCGGTCCGATCGATCTCGCTCCGAATGACATCTAGATGGTCCTTCAAATCGGTTCGCTGTCGCAATCGTTCTCGTGACCCACCCTCGTTCATGTGGAGGCCGGGAATTTCGAAGTTCGGTTGGTTCGGGTCGCCAGTCACTTTAAACGGCTCATGGGAAGGGCCCAGATACCCCGGCCCGGCAATGGTAAAGTTGTCGTAACGATCGACGGGGTTGATCGCCACGTAATTGGGAAGGGTGCCCATTCGATCGGATCGTAAAAAATGAGCGACGCTCATCCAATCCGGAAGCGTGGGGTGGAGTTTGTCCGCGCCGTCGGGATCGCCAGACAGCACTTGCAGCGTCCCGGCTGGGTGGCCACCTCCCGTATGCGCGATGGATCGCAGAATCGCATACTTATCGGCAATCGTTGCCAAACGTGGCAGCAATTCACCGATGTGGATGCCGGGCACGTTCGTGGAGATCGCTTTGTAAGGGCCTCGAAAATCAGATGGCGCCTGCGGCTTAGGATCAAAGGTTTCCAAGTGGCTCGCTCCACCCCGGAGCCAAACCAAGATCACGGCGGTCCGCGGACCCGTGGATGGTGATCCCGCCAGAGCCCGTACTCGATAGAGATCGCCGAGAGTCAGGGCGGAAAAACCCGTTAGGCCCGTACGCAAAAACTCACGTCGACTAAAATGCTTCCTAGCTGCGCCTGCCGGTCCAGGACAACGAGAGACCGAAGATGAAGGCCTAAACTGCATGGCTTACAATCTAATTGGGCAGGTTCTGTAAAACGGAAAAATATCGATACTGCTAGGCGGTAATAAAATGAACGTAACACTCTTCAGTGTATTCTTCAAAGGCATCAAACTACCAGGTTCGCTGTATGACTTAGCACCTCAGGATGAGTGGGAGATCTTGAACAAGGGATTCGGACTAGTCGCAATTGTAACAGATCCTCAGCCAACTTGCCTCTAGAGAGCTACGGATTCTGCTCGATTTGAGGGACGACTCCAGGTTCTTAATCACACTCAGGAAAATAGGCCAGTAATCCATTTTCCTCTAGTTTGCCGTTTCATTTTTTTCTGGGAACTGTTGGGAGGAATTGTGGGCGCCACACGAACAGTTCCAACGGGTGAGGAGAGCTTTGTTGCTGCCGGCCTATTCCTCTGCTGGGCAGGTCACGCCACCCGGGAGCTTCCAGACGCCAACTTTGGAAATCGGGATTCAAGGTCTAATGATCTATGTGGACGCAATCACCCTGACTGAGTCGACTATAGTAAGTGCCCGAACGAACGGAGCAAGCCCATCATAAAGTCATAATGATAGACCGGAGTGGCACGCGGGGTTAAGATAACTTCCGCTTCACCGTTAGATCGCATGTACACAAAGTCATCCACGCTCAATTTCAATCGTCTATGAAACCTTTCTTGTTGATTAGGCTCGTTCTGTTGATAGTGTCTCTGAACTTTGCGGCCATCGCACTTGGAGAGGAAAGCTTGATTGCCCACTGGCCCCTCGCCAATGACGGACGGGACAACTCCGGCAATGGCCTACACGCGACTCCCTATGGGGTCGACTTCTCCGTCCCAGGGCAGTCAGAACACGCCCCGACCGCCGCTGGATTCGATGGTCGAGCGTCTCGATTGGAGGTTGCAGCCAACAATCTACTTCAGTTGGGAGACAATGACTTTACCGTGTCGGCTTGGGTCTATACCGATACAGCATTCGGCGATGTTCCGAGCGACATTATGAGCCAATATGATACGGGCTCGCGGCGCGGGTTTCACCTTTCGCTAAAGACCAATGCCGGAGTCACCTTCTCGCAACCGAATTCTCGGCAGTTGCAATTCGGTATCGATCAAGATCGTGCGGCGGATGGCTGGACTGATTGCGGTCGTCCTGGCAACGCTCTGCTCGCCTTTGCGATGTGTTCGTTCGATGGACAATTGTATGCGGGCACCTGCGAACCGGGAGCTGATGAGACTGGCCACGTTTACCGCTACGCTGGTGAAAAACAGTGGATCGATTGTGGTGCTCCGGACAAGTCGAACTCGGTTACCTCGCTGGCCGTCTTCGATGGCCAGTTGTATGCAGGCACTGGTAAGTATCGTGTCGCCGGCTCGTCACTCCCCGAATCGGAGAATACTACACTCGGTGGTCACGTGTTCCGTTACGACCAAGCGTCGCACTGGATCGACTGTGGTGCGCTACCTAACACAGAAGCGGTGGGCGGTCTGGCTGTGTTCCAGGGAAAGCTATATGCGACTTCCCTCTATCGGCCTGCCGGTTTCTTTTGCTACGAAGGGGAAGGAATTTGGAAAGAGTGTGAGGTTCCTGAGCGGCCTCAAGACCTTCCGGGGGATTCTAAGACGATGCGCGTCGAAGCAATCGCGGCCTACAATGGAGCACTGTACGGAACGACCTACGACGGCGGCCGCGTGTTTAAGTTTGATGGAGAGCACTGGTCTGACTGCGGTCAACTAAGCGACAATACGCAGACGTATTCGTTGGCTGTATGGGCCGGTCGACTCTATGTCGGCACTTGGCCTAGCGGGCGGGTCTACCGGTTCCAAGAACCAAATCGGTGGGAGGATGTCGGCCGATTGGGCGATGAACTCGAAGTGATGGGAATGTTGGTCCACAACGGCCGCCTGATTGCCGGAACACTGCCGCTGGCCGAGGTTTATCAATTCGATGGAGAGGCTCGTTGGCAGAAACTCGCCCGCCTGGATCACACGCCAGACGTCCGCTATCGCCGGGCTTGGTGCATGGCCGAATTCCAGGGTCAAGTTTTCTGCAGTACGCTTCCCTCCGGAAAGATTTACTCATGGCAGTCAGGAAGAGTCGCCATGGCGGACAAGGAATTATCCGCCGGTTGGCATCATGTTGCGGCAATTCGCGCAGGCAGCTCGCTGAAAATTCTTGTCGATGGCCAGCCAGTGGCACAGCAAGGCGGATTCCAGCCAGCCGACTTTGATCTATCTAATGGGTTACCGCTACAGATCGGTTTCGGGCCAAACGATTATTTCCAAGGTCGTATGTCCGACGTACGGCTTTACCGTCGCGCACTGACGGCCGGCGAGATTGCGAACCTCGCCAAACAATGAATCGCGCATCGTGATGCAGGTTAAAGCCCAAGCGACATAGGATCAACGAGAGAAGTTGACCCTTTGAGGGGCTCTTCGCTTGGCAACATAAGTAAGGGGTCTAAGCAATGTCTGAAGACAACAAACCTGGTATTCAATCGTCCGCCGGTGGCTATATCGATGCTCATGTGCATGTGTGGACGTCTGATTTCAAGCAGTATCCCTTGGCGGCTGGTTTTTCGCCAAACCAGATGCATCCACCAAGCTTCACGCCCGAGGAACTATTGGCTTTGGCCAGAGCGGTGAACGTCCAGCGCATCGTGCTCATCCAGATGGTTTTTTATGCTTACGATAACTCCTACATGCTGGATTGCATGCGCAAGTATCCGGGCGTGTTCTCCGGAATCGCACTCGTGGATGAGCATGGCGAAAATCCGACCGCGGAAATGCGACGCCTGAAGTCGCTAGGCGTCCGTGGCGTGCGGATCGTTCCACCAAAACGCGGGGCGAACGATTGGCTTGACGGGCCAGGCATGAAGGCGATGTGGACCGCCGCTTCAAAGGAAGGAATGGCGATGTGCCCTTTGATCGACGTTGAAGATTTGCCTGCCGTCGACCGCATGTGCCGTGCATTTCCAGAAACTCGCGTAGTCATCGATCACTTTGCCCGGATTGGAGGCGACGGCAAGTTTCGCGAGTCCGACATTCAGCAATTATGCAACTTCGCCAAACATCCTCATGTTTATGTGAAGCTCTCCGCGTTCTATTATCTCGGCGCCAAGCAGCCCCCTTATACCGATGTGTTGCCTATGATTCGCCGCCTGATGGATTCTTTCGGTGCCAAGCGATTGATGTGGGCCACGGATAGCCCCTTTCAGGTTCAGCCGCCTCATACTTACCAAGCCTCATTGCAGTTGATTCGCGACCGGGTTGATTTCGCGTCTCCTGAGGATCTGGAGTGGATTTTAGGGGGCACGGCGGCCAGTCTGTTTTTCACTTGATCCATGGGCAGATTGAAACGCGGTGTCTCCCTTTTGAATCTTTCTTGAGTAAGTAGCGCTCGTATGCCGCACGGTTCTTCCAGCGATCGGGCTTCCCAACTGTTGTGCGATTTTATCTCGCTCCGAACCGTCAACCCGATGGGCCGTCCGTACCACGGCGATACGCCGGTTGAGCGGCCCGTGATCGAATATCTGGAGCGTCTTATTTCTCCGTTTGGAGTGGAGATGGTGCGACAGGCATGTGGCCCATTCCACGAAAGCCTGTTGATCACCCTTCCTGGTCAAACCGCTGGGCCGGGAACATTACTGGAATCGCATATGGATACCGTGCCGGCGGACGACTGGCCGAATCGGGCATTTCAACCGCGCCGCGAGGGGGACATGGTTTTTGGCCGCGGAGCGTGCGACGACAAAGGATCGCTGGCGGCAATGGTATTGGCTTTGTTGGGCATTTTAGAATCGGGTGAGCGGCCTCCCCAAACGGTGTGGTTGCTTGCCGCCGGTGACGAGGAATATGCCCAAACAGGCATCAAAAAGTTCGTGGCGGANNAGTGTTCGGCGAGCCGACCGATTGTGTCCCCGTTGTTCAGCACAAAGGCGCGATCCGCTGGGATATTACGGTGCAGGGGCGGAGTGCCCACACATCGCAGCCAGAAGTTGGCCGCAACGCAATTTTGGACATGATGCGAGTGATTGCTTACCTCGCGCAATATCAAGAGGAGTTGCGTCGGCGATTCACGAACCCTTGGATGAGTGGCCCGACGCTGACGGTCACCATGATCCATGGCGGGAGAACTCGCAATGCCGTGCCCGACGAGTGTACGATCGCGGTCGATTTTCGCATCTTGCCCGGCATGGACAGACAGCAATCAATCGAAGAATTATCTGCCGGACTCCAGAAGTTGGACGTTTCCATCACGCATGGCGAATTTCAGTGTTTCGCCCCTGCTCTGAGCACCTCGCCGGACGATCCATTCGTACAAGTTGCGCTGGCCACATGCCGTGCGGAACTAGGGCGGTCCATAGCCCTCACCGCCGCGCCCTACTGCAGCGATGCCTGCTGGGTCCCGGCTGGAGTTCCGGCGATCGTGTTAGGCCCAGGCGATATTGCGAAAGCTCATGCTGTCGACGAATGCGTCAGCCTCGCCCAAGTTTTGCAATGTGCGGCCATCTATCGGCGGCTTGCACTGCAGGACTGGTCTCGGGGGTGAATGGCTTATTTCTCCAGCCGCCAGCCCGAAGCATCGGCGGTTAGGACGGTATGCCCCTTATAACGCTCATAGACTTTGTGCATGTCGTCGATTGTGTCAAAGTAGCCGACGATGTGGGCCGCGCTGAATGATTCGCCAGCCTTGGTCGGCTTGCCGTGGACTTCCTCAATCATGACGATGATTCCTCCGGGACGCTGGCTGCACCACGCCTCATAGACTACCGCGGGGTCGAGCGTTAGTCCGGCGAGCCAAGGCCCCTCTTTGCCTGTCTCCTTGTCACGTAAATGGTAGGCGCGAATAAAGGTCTCCGGCGTCTGGTGTGTGTCTCGGCGGTAGCCGAATTTCAGGTCGGGGGGGAACGGCGCGAAAAACTCGCTGGATGGAATGCGAACCCCTTGGGGGCCGCTCAAATAGCTGAGATACATTTCGCTGAAGGTGTTGCCTTGTTCGTGCCGGACGCAACCCGGCGTATCGTTGCGAAGAAACATTTCAGCGGAGTCATTCACACTATCGATCTTGTCCATCAAGACGAAGTACCGCTCGCCTTTAGGAAACACGATCAGTTGTGTCCACTGGGAGCCCGGTTTGCTGCCGGGAGCGGCATACTCGAACTTGTACGTCGTCTTGACCGCTACGAAGTCCTTGCCGCGGATGATTTCAGGTTTAACAGGCTTCATCCGATGGCAGAGTTGCGGGCCTTCGACCATCCGTTTGCGATGGCTGCTGCCATGAGCCATGAGGTTGTACGATCGCTTGGCGGGATCCGTCTCGTTGGCATACCAAGAGTATCGGCCGACGCCGTTGCCGTCTGGGGTGAATACCTGATCGCTCCACGATTCGTCGCTGCCCGCCTCCATAAGCCAATCGACGACCATCAGCCCGTCGCCGACTTCACGGAAGCCAGTGGTCTTGTCAAGAAACGAACCTTTTTCGATGCCCGTCATCCACTGCTTGGGATGACTCTTAGGAATGACAGCTTCGAGCTGATCCGTTTCGATCTTGATGGCGCGCTCGTCTTCGGTGACTTGCGCCCACGGGTTGTCCTTCGCCAACACGGCTGGAACCGGTCCGGCGCTCACAATCGTTAGGCACAAAATAATCAATGACAATTTAGCGGTGGATTTTTGAGAAACGGCCATGTGAAGTTCTCTCTTGGGAAGCGTTAACTGGTTCAGGTATCGACAAATTTTCGATTTCCAATAGTTTAACAACTGCTCGACCGCACGTATTCGCAAAATTCACGACTGGGCATCATGCCGGCTCGCTTCTTGCTGTCGGCGGAGGCGGCTGAGCATCTTGCGAATGTCCAGAAACCCGCCGATTGTTACGGCCACCGTGAGGCACGTGAACAGCGTGAGCGTGCCCAGAAGCACCGCCGTCCAGAGGATCATCCAGCCGTTCATCGTGTCCCTCCGTTTTCGAGCGAGGTTTTTACCGCGACCTGCCGATCTGGCCAGCACAACGAACCCACAATCATTAGCACTAGCGCCAACACCGTCGTACCGAGAATGATCTGTGGCTCGCTGAGCCAGTTCAGGCCGATCGCATTACGCAAGTCGCCGAGCGCCAGGACGGCCAGCGATCCTGAGCCAAGGGCCAGATAAGCACCGGCACAACTGGCCCGTTGCCAATATAATCCGCCAGCCAACAGTGCGATCGCCCCCGTGAAATAAATCGCCGCTGTCACGGCCAAATAGTCCCAAAGGTGCTGGCTCAGCGGGTACCAGAGGCTCCAGATCAATAGGAATGCCCCAATAGCCAGCATAAAGCTGCGGGCCAGGCGCATCCGTGTGCGGTCCGAGAGCTTTTCGCCCATCAACGGGCTGACGACGTCTTCAACGAGCACCGAGGACCAGCACAACAGATAGCTGCTATCCGTAGACATCTGGGCGGCGATCATGCCCGCGAGGATCAGGCCGATCACGCCGATCGGCAGCAACTGGCTGAGGAACAATGGCATGGCCTGCAGCGTTAGGTTGGCATGGAGCGGATCATCGAAGAGCTTGCCGTCTGCCCCAAAAACGAGTGCGTGACCCCGTGTGTCGTTCCACATGTACGCCAACGCGCAGACGCCCAAAAACTGTGGGATGATCCAGCGAGTCATGAAGCCGATCGACGACCAGGCATACATCTGTCGGACGACCGTCGTGTCGCGCGCCGAACACGCCCTCATCAATGCGGTCGGCCAGACCGCGGTGCTGACCAGGCCGACAATCAGCGCGTTCTGCGCAATTTCCCACCAGCCAAACCCTTGGACTGGGTCAAACCCTCTGTCGCCGTGGATCGTTCGCACGGTCTCGATCATGTTCGACCAGCCGACGTGCGTGAGGGCATACAGGCAGGCCAATACCATCCCCACCGCCAAGACCACGAACTGAATGTAATCCGTCACAACGACTGCCAGCATCCCACCTAGCACCGTGTATGAGAGGACTAGCAGAAGCAGGATCGACATTACGATCTTGACGATGAATGGATCGGTCAGGCCAGTCAGGCTCGTCAGGAACAGTGCGCCAGCGCGAAGGAACATGCCCATATTGAGGATGCCGGTGAGGGCGAGGATCAGGCCCCCGAAGATGCGTACGCCTCGGCTAAAGCGCCGCTCGTAAAATTCGGGAATCGTCATCACTCCCATCCTGCGCAATGGGACGACGAACAGACCCGTCAAGCCGATGATCAGGCAGAGCGCCCCGCCCAATAGCCCGATGTAAAACGCTGCAAACCCGCCCACAAAACCCTTCTGGGCCGCGTACATGACGGTGACCAGGCCGATCTCCNNTCTCTGAACAAACAGCCCAGCAGCGACACACCCGACGAGGTAGACGCCTACGATCACCCAATCTAGCGCGGTGAAGTTCGTGCCTAATTCGATCGCCTGATTCATGATGCGACAGGTTCTACTAGTCGAGCGGTGGATCTAAGGAGCTGTGTAACGTTCTTTAAGGTACTCGCAACTGACGGCTTTCTCCACTAGGTCAAGTGGGACGTAGAAATATTGGTTGGCGGCCTCAAAGCCGATGCGGGAGTCTCGTTTGGCCAAGTCGAATAGCTGGTTAGCGAGGGGGATTTCGGCATCGAGGATTTCGATAAGTTGAGTGCGGAGGGCCGGCGTATCGTTCTTGGCCAGATCATTGCGGGCCATCACGAAGCGAACTTGATTAGCCACGCTGGCCCAGTACGTTGCTGCAGCTTGCGCCAAGCCAAGCTCCTCCTCCGCAGCATGTCTTTGCCCGGCGTCTGTGACTGCCACGGCCTGTTCGAAATGCTTGAGTCCCGTCGCCCAGCCGGTCGCTATCTTTTCGAACTGTTCCGCCAGGACTTCGGGTGGATACTGACCGCACCACCCAGCCAGATCATCGTACGGATAGCAGGTCATTGTCGCCGGATACCCGGTTGGCAAACGATACAGTAGGTTTGCCGGCCCGACCTGCTGCGGCGCTGAATACAATCCCAAGCCGTAGGGAAACTCTCGGAAAGCGTTGCTGAACTCCGTCCAAGCATGCCGTACATGAGGCGCGGCACGACTGCCGAAATGCTCGATGGCCAAATCGTCCAGCACCTGTTCTTGGTCCACCCCTTTGTGCCCGATGATCCTCTGGGCAACCTCAAGGTTTGGCGACGGGTAACCTCCTAAGGACCAACTCAGCATCAAGCCGTCAACATCCATGCGGGCCAAGTTTGCGCAATGCTCAGCAACGAGGTCCATGACGGGTAAATAGGGAAGGCTCGAAAGTTCCCACGTGCTATTGAATGACACTCGCGCGGCGGTCTTCAGCCCGCGATCTTTTGCCAATTTCCAATGCCGCGTTGCACGAGGCCCGGGGCCAACGACCGAGATTGAATACTCTCCGACGGTCCCTTTCATGCCGCCGCGTTCGAAAGGTTGCGACCACTCGCTGACCGATTGCAGCCAGACGTTGTCTGGAAGTTTGGCGATAAGCTCCGGCGCATCGCCGTGATTGGCCCAGCCCCAGTCCCAGCAAATCACCCGCGCATCAGGATTGCCGCGATGGACACCGGCTTCGATCGTGGCGTTGACTTCGGCAATAATCTCCGCGTTCGTGCGATTCTTGCAATGCGGGCATTCGGCCTGGCGATTGTGAGACGCGCAGCTCGTGAGATTTTCGGAGGCGGTGATCGTGAACACACCGCCTAGGTCCGGCACTTTCGTGAATATGTACGTTAACGAGTCGCTCATCCACTTACGCACGCGCGGGTCGGACGTACACATGGAGGTAAAGTCCTGCCCCGCCCAGCCACGCACGCCGGCCATTTCTGGGCGGCTGGCGAAGAATGCCGCCGGTTGGGCCCGTGGCTCATTCATGTAGAGATAGACGCGGATTCCATATCGCTTGGCGCGCTCGACCATCTTCCGGAGGTTTTCCAGCCGCTGTTCGTGTCGTTCGCCAAACTCCGGAAAGTCGGGCCCGCCGGGCGCCAATTGCCGCAGCACGACGTGCATCCAGACGCCGTTGACGCCCCTTTCCGACAATTTCTCGAGCAGACCATCAGGGTATGGATCGACATTGGCATCCAGCAGCGGGTCGCCAAAGACGCCAAAGTACGAATAAATGAACCGCAGCCCATCGTCCGCAGGTGGCCTTGGAATCGGCGCATCTCGCACTTTGCTCAATTGTTCGACAAATGCAAACCGTTCTTCTCCCAGTTTTTGGAGAGAATCTCCGAAATGTTTCTCGACGACAGTTTTGATCTGGGCCGCGCGCTGTTTGGCAGTCACGCTTGGCTCCTGATAACGAATCGGTTTGCAGTGCGGCTTTTTGCCGCCTAACTTGATCGAGAGCGCATCATCTTCGCGCAAGTGAAACGTAAACTGATCGGGCGTCATTTCGATCAGGGCCAGTAATTGCTCCATCGGTAATAAGTGCCAATTCCGACGGACGATCGTGATGTAGACCTGCTGCTTGAATTTGCCCGCGACCGGTCGGCTGGGTGGCAGCCCCATCGACGTAGCGACATTCGTAATCTGTTCCTCGGTCGCACCGATGACCTGCGCGAGCTTTGCCGTCGGCACTAAGTCCCAGTTTCGCCACACATAAGCGTGGAGACGGTCGGGAAAGTGCTCGAACATCACGGCAGGCGTAGGCGGGCCCTCGGGCATCGCTTCGTCCCCGGCCCAGACTTGGCCACACATCGCCGCGAGCGCACAGAGTTGAAAAAGGATTCGGTGAATCATGTTGTGTACTTACTTATGTGTAAAGTTTAGTGGGCCGCAGCTTCCAACCGCTGAATCCATCGTTCTACCCGCAGTCCATCTTCGTAAGTCGCTCCCAAAGGCACGGCCTGGAGCCCGCGAACGACGCGGCAGAAACAGCGCAGCTCCTCCGCCAGCATACCAGAGGGAGTGCCGTCTCCTGTGCGAATTTCCAACCCCATCGGCCAGCGGGCGCGCTCGTCCCAGACCTGAATCGGTCGCGGGTTGGGTTCGATCCTCGCCATCCAGCCCTCACCAAAGACTTCGAGCCGGTCGAATCCATCGGGCGCCATGCTGGCCGGCGTCAGAAACGACGCTGAGAAACTGGCTAGAGTTTGATCGTTCCACGCAAGCTGTGCTGAGGNNGTGCTGAGACGAGGTCGATGCCGCGCGGCGATCGACGGAACTGGCAAGAGTAGTGTGTTGGCTCTGCCTGTCCTATCAGCGCCGCAGTAGCGTACAAGTCGTGTACGAGTAGCAGGTGAAGTGGACTCTCCCCCACGTGCGTATCGAGTGTCGTAACCGGTCGATGACGGACGCTGTCGATGTAGTGAATTGGACCGCGTTGGTTGGCTTCCGCGCGAAGTTGTGCCAGTTCGCTATTGAACAACAAGATATGGCCCAGCATCAGGTTGGACGAATCAGTATGGACTAACGGTCGCAGCGTTTCGGCTTCGGATAGTGATGTGGCGATAGGCTTTTCCAAGAGTACCGGCTTGCCGGCGCTAAGAATGAGCTTCGTAACCTGCACGTGAGACGATGTGCTCGAAGCCACGACCCACGCTTCGGCTTCGGATTCGGCCAAGGCCTCTTGAAGATTGGTCCAACTCCGCGTAGAAGCCACGAGATTGAGTCGATCCGGCCGCAGATCGACGACGGCGACCAAGCACGCCTCGGCCAGTCCCGCTAAAGTCGTGGCGTGCAGTAAGCCGAAGCTCCCGGCACCCACGATTCCCACTTTCACTGCCTCGAAACTCATTCGATGCCTAACACTCTATAAACTTTAGGGACTTCGGATTCTGCCGTGATACGGATGCTGTTAGCCGCTCCTCAGATATATCATTTGCGCCGTCTGTAAAGTTGCTGAATGCTCTTCTCTCGATAGCGATTTCGATTCGGCTTCAGTGGGGAGGCCTGTGCGGATCAACCAATTTAGAGGCGACGAGCTGCGTCTAACCACGGTTTCTAATCAATCGCGATCAGTCCCATCTGAGTTCTGTATTTGTACCACGCACGTCCATCTCGTATTCGATTTCTTCGATTGGCGGGCGGCTGTAATGCCAACTGGTGCCGTGCATGCCAGCGGCGCCGATTCGACTTAGAATGATCTCTGGGAGAATGGAGTCAAGGCTATGGGCCGTATAAACATTGACAGTACTGACTAAGGGCCAGTCCACCTCGAGACCATGCAATCGATTCTCGATAAGATCCATCACAAATCGCGATTTGGTCTCCAGGCCGTCGGCAGAAGTATCTCCAACCGCGACAATTCCCTCGCGTCCCAAGACTCCCTCTTGTAGCTCGCCCGCGCCGGCGACGACGAACGTTTTAATTCGATTAGTTGGACAAGGCTTTGTGAAAGCGAAACCGTACAACACCGGCTCGGCGGGTGGATTGATGACCGGCGCTACGTTAGTCCGCGCAATGGGGTTCATGCCATTTACGAACACGTCCCAGCTCTTCAGAATCGCCGCGTAGCTGGTGTTGAACTCGGCGAAGCCTGAGAAGGTGTAAGGTCGGGGCGACCGTAACGAAATGCTACAAACGGACGCTTGTGGCCGTCCTTCCGTGGCCAGGAATTCAGCAACGCGAGCAAGTCCTGCCGCGACAGGCATAGGCGTCTGCAATGTAACATAGACGATTTCAAACCCCGGACTGGATACGGCCCCACAGGAATACGCTCCGATGCCAGGGAGAAACCGATAGCCGCCTATCTGGTGTTCTGTTACGGCCTTGGAGTATTGATTGCTCTTCATATTGCAGGCTTCCTGCTTCATCTAGTTGCTGCCGCGCCTGCCGGAATTCTATCGTATTCCAGGTTTGACAGGTAGAATCTGCATCTCGCATAACTTTCGTCACCGCCTTTACAAGCGCCGTGGCCACTTTGGGGCACCCAGACCATCGCGTTAACTGCCGTGAATTGTCGGTCACCCTGCTGGCCAAATTTTTTTGTTGAAATTAGGCCACGACTTATGCTAGGGTTGGGCCGTCGGCCTCCGTGCCTCAAGCGTTCACCTAACAACTCACCTCCGGTCGTAACGTCGAACTGTTCAATTTTGCATCAGATGCGCAAAACTAGGTGGGGGGTTGCGCATCTGTTGACTGAGGCCAATTGGCCTCTCCTGGTGACTCAAGGTGCGCAAAATTAGTGGGGGGAATTTTGCGCACCTTGAAGAAAACCCCGGGAATTAGCGCCCGTACCAGGGGGGAGGAATTTTGCGCACCTTCGGCCTATCTCGTGCGGCGTCTTGCCCCCGAAGACGTATCGCAAGCGATCTCGACGACAGAATCCGCGCCAGCTCACCCACTAATTTTCCGCAAGAACAAATCTAGAAAACCCGTCTTCGTCACTACCGCTTCTGTTCAACCGGGTGGCCAGGTGAACCTGCGCCCGCCCAGCAAATGAAGGTGCAAATGATCCACCGTTTGGCCGCCATCCTGGCCGTTATTCACAACCACACGATACCCGTCTGTCAAATATAGTTGCCGCGCCACATTCCGAATGACTAGCCACAGATGGGCCAACAATTCCGCATCGCCATCTGTTAGCGCATCGATGCTCGCGATTTCTTTTTTGGGAATCACTAGCACATGTACGGGTGCCTGCGGCGACACGTCGTGAAACGCCAGGCAAAAATTGTCTTCGTAAACGATGCTGGCCGGGATTTCCTTGTCGATGATCCGCTTAAAAATAGTTTTTTCAGGCATGAGTTTTAACCAATTTGATTCAATGGGATCGCTTCGTCGGGAAGCAGTACGGGAATTTGACCGACGATCGGATAGAGCAGTTTGCCATCGGTGCGGACTAGCCCCCCCTCGATCTCCTGTTCAACTAAATGGCCGGCTTTATTGCGAAGGCGCTTCGCACGGATGGCCGCATTCAATTGGGAGAGGAGGGTGTCATTCGCGGGCGCAAGGGCCGAGTGATCTTCAGGGCAGCGAAGTATGTGGAGTAACTCGTCTCGAAACATGAGTGGCCGCTCTGGCATTGCTGAACACTCCTGCCGACGCGTCTCCAGTGTGAAATTTTGGGACCGCGACAATTCGACGGATGGACGCGTGGCTACATCGCATACCCTCCAACGTGGCGTTTTTCTCGCAGAATTTCAAGGGGTGCGTTTCTCGCCGCCGCCCTCTGTAGTCCGGCTCAAGGTGGCTCTGTTCCGCTAGCATGCCTGGCCTCTGATGATCGCCGCTGGCCGTAGCCGATACTGACCATGAGTCGCGTTCGCCCGATGATTCATCAACTTCCGGCGGCACCGTCTCACAGGCCTGGGGAGGCTGACCTGGAGGTATGAAAAAGATGCGATTAGTAGTGCAATCGAGACTCAGTTGGTTGGGCGTGCTTTTGCTTGGCGCTGCGGCGCAAGCGCAAGATTCAACCACCTATGAAACAGACGCCAATGGCGTGACCTGGATGGTTTCCAACCGAACGGTGCAGAAGTCGATTCCTTCGACGGAGTATCAGACTCGCGAACAAAAGGTCTACCGACCGCAACTCACTACGCAGTACCACTCCTATCAACAAACGTACGTGGCCCCGGTGACGGAGTATCAATGGGTCGCCCGCCAACGTGGCCTCTGGAACCCGTTTGGTCAGCCCTACTGGACCAACGAATTAGTTCCCGTGACCCGCTGGGAGGCACGGCCGAGCACGGTGCAGGTTCCGGTCTCGCGTACCGATTGGGTCGAAGAGACCCGCACAACCCAAGTGCCCGTCACCACCTATCGCACGGTCCAAGATCAGCAAACAAGCCGCGTGGCAGTGAGTGCGGCGCCTGCGGGCACCGCCGGAGCAACCGCGATCGCCAGTCGGCCCGCGCCGATTACCGGCCAGCAACTGCAAAGCGACCCGCCCCGTTCAGGAAATCCGTACACCAGCGGCACATCGAGTACTTACCGATGAAATCTATCGGAAATTGCGGCATCATGTAGTCGGCGTGCGGCGGCGTCGGCTGCGAGCAGGCGACGAAACCGACCATTCCTTCGTAAGCGTTTCGAAGACTTCCGGCGTTTCGTAGCGGACGACGTCCTTGCCTTCGGGCATCGGACCAATCAGCCCACGAAACACAGGCAAGCCGCGGAGTGCAAGGTCGGTGCTGCAATCGTCGACGCCAATTTGCGTGTGCATTTTCAGCACGGTCTCGTGCTTTTCGTAATCTTTGGTACGAAGCTCGCCGTTGCTGCCGCGAGTGATGATGCGGATCGTCGGTTTCATGGGAGGGTCTCGGAAGCGGATTGGTCGGAATGGATACGTGCGTGGTCGTTCNNCGTGCGTGGTCGTTCCGGTTCGGTCGCGGTATGGGGAGCTCAAATGTTGTTCGTGAGGGCGCGGCCTGAGCAACCTTAAGCACAATTCGTATCGGCCAGCCCAGCATGCACTTACGAACAAAAGACCGCGCCGACGCACTAGGGTTGTATCAGCGCAGATCGTCACAACCCCGCCAGAGCAATGTTCGACATGAATTTCACGGTAGGCGTATGGACTTACCGGTTATGCCGCCGAGCACTGAGAACTGCGGTGGCGGCCGTGCCCACAATTCGGAAAATAACGGCCTTGCGGGCAACAACGGAAGACGCAATAGCCGGTCAGTCTGGCTTGCCGCACCGGCCACATCGGGATAAATTAAGACGTGCTCTGAGGAGGGTAAGCGAATTGGCTAGCGGCCTGACTCGAAATCAGGTGCCGAGTAATCGGTTGTGGGTTCGAGTCCCATGCCCTCCGCTCGCTTCAAAAGAGTAACCGTAAGCAATTATGATTAAACGACTTGCGGCGATGAATTTGATTGACCCAGTCGACTGGGTCAATCACTGTGTCAAGCGGCACAGACTTCCTATCTCTCAGCGGTCCGAACGACCTCCAAAATCTAAATTGTGCGGATCAAAATATGCCGGTGATCCGCTTGCCGGCTTGAGTTAAATCTTTACTGGTTCTCCCCAGGCGCGCCTCACACCGGTAATTATAGTCTGGTGCATCTTCGTTGGCTCGGTGAACTAGTCGTTCATGGGAAACGGCGATGATTCGACCACGACTACCCGTATCCCTGCTCGCTCTGCAAGTTCCATGCAGACAATTGCCGAGGGCAATCGGCTGATTCGATCGAGGCCCGTGATCACTATCATGTCGAATCCCCGTCCACTAAGATTTGCCGCACGCACGAAGATCGATCCAAGGTCTGTCCCTGTATACCTGATGACCGTCACTTGATGTGGCGCTGTCACTTTTTCTTTTAGCCAACGACGTAGTTGAACTGAAATGTTTCAACCACAATGAGACATTCCGGTCTTCTTGTTAGCGATACTCTCCCTCGGTTCTAGCGGCAGCGTCGGCTGCCTGAGTTTCAAGTTCGTTTCGCGTCGGCGGTGCCGGGCCTCGGCCATCTTCCGGCGCCGCGCCTCGTGCAGCGCGGCCGGGTCGCCCCGGTAGTATTCCATCGGCCGCAAGTAACCGAGCGCTGAATGCAATCGCTCCGTGTTGTACCACTCGACCATCCTCGCGATCACTCCCTACGCCCGCACGATCCGCTTCTCCGACTCCGTCGCTTCGTAGGCTTGAACCACTCGCGCCGGTTCGGAGGGAAGCTCCTTCGCTGTTTTCGATTCCTGCTGCCAGCGATAGTAGCTCGCCCGCGAGATGCCCAACTGCCGAAGCGCCCGGTCCACTGGCCAGCCGCTCCGACGCTTCGTCTCCGC
>CXWJ01012138.1_pt1 | contig 24091 bp, 26 predicted proteins | sample 590841 | NCBI WGS metagenome assembly CXWJ01 (sample SAMEA3498367, study PRJEB10139) | wastewater metagenome | biome: wastewater treatment plant; material: activated sludge | place: Austria | collected 2015-01-21 | reverse complement strand
GCCCATGCTCCGCAAACGCTCGTTCTAAACCGGAGACGTCGTTGTAGGCCAGAACCAGCGTGTCACGAGTTGTGCCGGCCGTTACACCAGGCGAATTGGGCACCGCCAGGGTTGCCGCCGAACTGCCCGCCGACACCAGCAAGCTATCGACATGCCCATGATAGTTGCCCGCGAACTTCACGATCACGTCGCGACCGGTAAAGCCTCGCGCGAGACGTATCGCGCTCATGGTGGCTTCAGTCCCGGAGTTCACGAGCCGCACTTTCTCGACGCTGGGAACGGCTGCCACGATTAGCTCCGCCAACTCGTTTTCGCCCGTCGTCGGCGCGCCAAAACTTGTTCCACGCTGCGAGGCTTGTCCGATCGCCTCAATCACGACCCTGTGAGCGTGGCCAAAGACAAGCGGTCCCCACGAGCCGACGTAATCGATGTAGCGGTTTCCGTCGACGTCCCAAAGATACGGTCCCTCGCCGCGCTCTACGACGATGGGTTCGCCCCCGACACCGCCAAACGCCCGCGCCGGACTATTTACGCCACCCGGCATTAATTGCTGGGCGCGAGCAAAAATTGCGTGACTCTTTTGCCGAGAACTGGCAGCCTGCTGCAAACTACTCATCCACAACTCCCTGCTCACTTAACTTTGCCAAGCGTTCGCGTGCCTCGGCCACTAGTTTGTCAGCCCAGGCATCCCCTTGGTACAATTCGATGATCGCCGCGTACATGGCGGTTGCCCGCTTGGCATCGCTGGTCGCTAATACGTTTGCCATCGATAGCCGCTCTTGGAGAGACGCCAATTGCTGCTCAACTGCGTGAGCTAATTCATTGCGCAACATTGCCAACCGCCGCTCCGCCATTCGCACACACGCCGCTGTTCGCGTCTGCACATCCGTTGCTTCCGCCGATTTCTCGCCATCTTTTGCGGAGTTCGTTCCGTACAAATCCACCAAGGACTGCAGCATGAGGACGGCCTGTTCCGGCGAGTTTTCCGCTAGGGCTGCCGCCCGCACATATTGCCGTTCAACAGGCAATAAGGATGGATCCATCACATTGCCGCGTCGCAGCCTGCGCTCGTTCCGGTCGAGCTCGATGCGCTGTTGTAGGTCTTGTAGTTCGCTCGCGCGAGAGTCGGTGGGAAATCGTTGCAGAAACTCGTCCACATTACGACGCACGGCTAGTGAATCAGGCTCCGCACCTTTGGCCTGTGCCGTGATGCGCTCGTGCAATTGATCGGCTGACAATGGCCGCGACACATACATCGCCAGCGCGCCCATCGCCGCCAATACCGCCACCAGGCTGGCCAGTTGTGCGCCGATGACGAGCCACGACCGCCGCTGGCGTTCTCTTCGCAGGGCCTCCTCTTGTTCCACCATCGTGAAATGCGCGGGCCTCTCCACGACGTTCGGCTTAGCCGCACTCGCCACAGAGGTTCTTCCAGAGAGAGAAAGCCCGGCGGCCCCACGCCCCGTTTGCTGACGCTGAAACTCGTCCGCGGCAAGCGTGGCCGCTTCTTGCGGCGAGGGCCCTGCGGGCGCGATCTGAGACTCGTTCTTGTTCGTCAATTTGTTGCGTTCGCCAGGCGGGGCACCGGGGATTGATCCTGGTTCCGCCTGAGTCTGCGCGATCAGCATAGAATGATCCCAACCAGTCGCTGGCCGATTCGCCGGCGGATCGCTCGACAGCGCAAAATCGTCCGGCGCCGGCCGCGATAGCGCCATCACCATGGCTTGCAAGTGTCGCGAGAGAACTTGCATGTTCGGGAAGCGTTCCGTCGGTTCTTTGGCGAGCAGTTGGGTAATCACACCTTCGAGTTGTTCTGGCGTGTCTGGGGCATATCGCCGCACGGGCTCCGGATCAGCGAACCGCTGCAACTGCAACATTTGTGGCAAGTTCTTCGCGCGAAACGGTGGCCGACCCGCCAGGAGCGCGTACATTACGCCCCCCAAGCTATATTGATCGCACCGCGCCGTCACCGGCCGACCATCCGCCTGCTCTGGCGACATGTAATCGGCGGTCCCCAGCACGCCCCCCGCCGTGGTCAATTGATTCGTACCAAACAGACGCGCGATGCCGAAGTCGGCCAGTTTCACGTGTTCGTCGTCCGAGAGCAAAATATTCGCCGGCTTGATATCGCGATGGACAATGCCGTGGTCATGTGCGTGTTTCAATGCCAGAGAAAGCTGAATGGCAATATTTGATACCTCGCGCCAATTGAACCGCCGCCCTGCTCTCAACTCGTCTTCAAGGCTTACTCCTTTCACCAGTTCCATCGAGTAGAAGAGGATGCCATCCTGCTCGCCATAACCATACAGCCGGACAATGCCATCATGTTTCAGTGTCTTGAGCGATTCGATCTCCGCCTCGAACCGTTCGCGAAAACCCTCCGCCGTGGCCAGATGGGGCGCAAGGGCCTTAACTGCCACTTCCTGTCCAGACTGCGTATCGACCGCTTCGTAGACTGAGCCCATCCCGCCCTTGCCCAGCGGCTTGCCTATCTCATAAGGTCCGAGGCGAGTTGGTTGCATGCAGTTATCTCACGCTAAAACGCGAAGATGCAAAAAAAGAAAATATCGTTCGAATCGAAATTCTGCTTGAAATGAAGCAGTGCATGCTAAGCGNNGTGCATGCTAAGCAATAAAACGAGCCTGACCCTCAGTCCTTTTCGCTCTTATTTATTTGCGACTTCGTGGCTTTACGCGAGCTCCCTTCAAAGGCAAACAGTCGCCTTGCTAGCACTTCTCTCCATCCTATCAGCCTTGCCGATTAGCGGCCACCGAAGAGGGCCGCTAACTCAAATGCCCTTGAGCGCCAGAGATGATTTAATTAAAAGCCCCAGTCTTTTCGGCTTCTATCTTCGGACAAGCTATCGCGCCGTCTCCTTGGGAGATTCAGGGATGCGCACTAATCGCCCCTTCCAATTGCCAATATTAGTTCGCGCAACCTGCGTCGCGCTCGCCGTGACGAGTTTCGCCGCGCGCACGCGAGCAGAATCGCCCCCCTATCAAGCTCGCATCATCACGGCCGGCGCCGCCGTCCGTAGTGGACCGGGTGAGACGTTCTATATCACCGATTCACTGGCCGAAGGTCAGCTCGTCGACGTTTATCGCGAAGAACCACATGGCTGGCTTGCCATTCGCCCGCCTCAGGAAAGTTTTAGCTGGATCTACGGCAAGAACTTACAGATCCTTGAGGAGGGCTTGGCCGAAGTGACCAAAGACAACGTCGCCTCCCGCATTGGTAGTCGGCTGAGCAGCAAGCGCAACGCCGTGCANNGCGCAACGCCGTGCAGATTCGCCTCAAGAAGGGCGAAGTCGTGCAGATCATCGGCGAAGATTCGGTGGAAGGCCAAACTTGGTACAAGGTGGCTCCCCCTTCCGGTGAGTTTCGCTGGATCAACATCAGCAGTATCCGAGAAGCGCCCAGTGCGCCTGCCAATCGCTCGGTAGCCAACGCCTTGTTGACGACGCCTGTCGCCAGCCAACTGGCTGCCGAGGAAGGCACGATCATGCCCGCGGCCGAATCCGAAACTGCCGCACCAAGCGACAATTGGCGAGCAGCGTCTGCGCCACTAACCGATATCGCGGCGCCGCCACTGGCTACCACTGATGCGACGCCGCCAACTGCTATTACACCACAATCGATCCCGACAACTCCGATTGGCTCAGCCAACGTGGCAGCGTCTGAACCGAAGCCGTCCAATCCGCTACCAACCTCTGCACCACCCGAAGGATTCGCGCGTCAGGTCGCTGATCTCGACTTGCGTCTCTCGCGCATGATCGCCGAACCTCCGGCCACTTGGAACATTGATGCGTTGCAGCGTGAAGCGGAGCAATTGCTTTCGCAGGCACAAAATGTCCCTGATCGCGATGCGGTCAGGGCCACCCTGACCAAAATCGACCGCTTCCACGCCATCAATCGGCGCTACCGCCAAACTGGCATCCAGGCCACGACGCCCATCGCTAGTCCGGTGGTCCCGGGTGCAGTAGGAGTCCCAGTTCCACTCGCCGACGCTGCTGGTTACGACGCAGTCGGCGTCCTTCGGCCTGTTGTGTCCAAACGACCGGGCGCTCCGCAATTTGCCCTCGTGGACGAACGAGGCCAAGTCGTATCGTTTGTCACCGCAACGCCCGATATGAACTTGCAGCCGTATGTCGGCCGCAGGATAGGCATTGCTGGCAATCGAGGTTTTATCCCCGAGTTCCGCCGCGCTCATGTCGTCGCCAGCCGCGTTACACCGCTGGCAGAACGCGCGATTCGATAGTTTTTAAGCACCGTATTGAATGGTGCTACCAACGGTTCTACGTGGCTCACGGATGTGACAGAAGCCTACTTACGGCTCCCGCACCATTTAGCGGCTGAGCGTTTTACTATGCCGCTCACGCAATCTGCCCGCGAGCTCTGCAATGCGAGGGTCGCGGTCGCGGATGGCTACTTGCCATGCTTTTTCGATCAATGCAGGATCGGTTGACGTGGCCATGACAGTCACGCTCGCCAAACGCACCTCCGCATCATCATCGTCCGCCAGCAGCAACAGCCACGGCCGCGCATCGATGCCGGCTCGTTTGAGGACATCGTCCACTAGCCGCTGACGCTGCTGAGAATCGTTGGAGAGGTAGTGCTGCGCGAGATCCTTCGAGACTCGCCCAAAGCCGCGTTTCGTCAATTCACCCTCGAATGGAAAGACATCGGCACTCTCGGCTTCACACCATTTTTGGAGCAATTCGCGCGTTGGCATACCCGCCAGCGGCCGTTCTCGCGTAGTAGCTTCGTCCTTCGACTCTTGATCCCCTCGCAGACCATTCGCCAACGGTTCACCGTTGGAGCGTGATTGCTCTGTCAATTCTGATGGCGCAGTGATTGGTGGCGACGCCGAAGGCCATCTAACATCCCAACTCGTTTCGCCCCCGCGCAGCGTATTCGCCGCCAAGTTTGATGCAGCAGGCGTCTGAGGGCTGTCTTCCTTACTATGGAGCACCTCAAAATCGGGTGTCACAAACTGCGTGAAATCGTCGGCAATAGGAAGCGAAGGCACGGATTGTTTCGCAGGTTGTTTGCTAGGAGCCGCGGCAGGAGAAGTTGTCACCGCTGAAACTTCAGGTTTGACGTTCAGCGCGAATTTGTCCAACTTGCCAACAACTGGTTTTGCCTGAGGCAACGTAAAGAGCCACGCGAAGAACAAGAGCTCGATTGCTACCACTAGCGGCAACGAAATCAGCAACAAGATACGCCCATTATTCTTTGCCACCACGCGAGAACTCCGGCTTCGAGATGCGTACAGAGAGGAGCCCGGAAATTCTCCGGGAGTAACCCCAATTCACGCAAGATCGTTCTTTCGGCATGACTGCACTGGTGTGCTAGTCCCGGCGGAATAGGCGGCTCGCTGCCTCCTGGTCGGTTTTACTGACGCCGGCGCACGCGATTGGCCGAAATATCTATCGGACCGACACAGCTTAACGCTCTGCTAGCAGCAGATGCGCCAAACTGCGTTGGATTAGGGGGGAGTATCGATGATGGTGATTCGAAAACGCTTGCGCGCGGTCTGTATCGCGCTGGATCCAATTGCGACTGCTATCAAAGCTCACTTTCTATGGGCCGCGATTCTCAGTCTTGCGGTATCTACAGTTACTCAAGGTGCGCCGACGAATGGTGTTGTGGGCGACGCTACTTCCAGCAAGGCGGCCCGCGACGAAGCAATTCGTTCGATTCCTTGGCGTCAATTGAACGCCAACGATCGCCGCACGGCGCAATATGTCGTCGCGAATGCGGCCATCTATCGACGTTTACCGACGCGCGTGATCGACTGCGATCCAGAAATGTTTACGTTTCTGATTCAGCATCCGGAGGTAGTGGTGGATGTATGGCGCGTGATGGGCGTCAGCCAAGTGTCGCTTGCAAAGCAACCTGATGGCGGTTTCCGTGGGACCGACGGCGCCGGAACAACTGGCAGCGTCCGCTACCTATTCAGTAACTTCGGTCAGGATGGCAGGAACATTGCGGTGGTTTACGCAGATGGTTCCTATGAAGGCAAGCCGCTATTGTCGTCCCTCAATGCCAAAACTCTAATGCTCTTGCAATCAAGCGCTGTACGCGAAACCAACGGGCGGATCTACATCACGGTTCGCGTCGATACATTCGTGCATATCGAAAAAGTGGGTTTGGAGTTGGTAGCGAAAACAGTGCAACCGTGGATCAGCAGCACGGCCGATCAGAATTTTGTGGAAACGCTCTCTTTCGTGAGCAATTTCTCGCGGACGGCGGAAAAGAATCCGCAAGGGATGCAACGCTTGGCGGCCCGCCTATCAACTGTCGACGCACCGACACGCAATGAGTTGGTGCAACTTTGCTACCGCACGGCAGATCGCTACGCCCAACGAGAACCTGAGAAAAACTCTCAGGCAACCTTGCTTGCTGGTCACGAAATTGCCGCCGTAAACGCTCTCCGGTAATTGGCGCCGACACGAACACACTAGACGCCGAAATGATTTCTGGCGAGGTCGGAGACGGCCTTCAAATCGGTCTTCCCGCTTCCCAAGACGGGAATCGTAGTTGTTTCGACAAAATCCTCGGCAGCAGGAATCCACAGATTCGGCAGACCGAGCTTGGAAAGTTGCGCGCAAACTTCGTTAGGGCTCATCTGTAACGGAACGTGCACGACGACGACTTTCTCGCCCCGGCGTTCATCGGGCACAGAAGTGACGACGGCCTTGAGTTCTGATTCATCCTCACCGGCCACGATTTTTTGGATCGCTTCTTCGATTCGCATGCAGGGCACCATCTCGCCGCCGATTTTCGCGAAGCGGCTCAGTCGTGCAGTGATGTGAATGAATCCGTCCGTATCGATCTTGGCGATGTCGCCGGTGATGTACCAGCCATCGTGCATCACTTTCGCAGTTTCTTCCGGTTGATTGAGGTACCCCTTCATTACATTGGGGCCTTTCACCAATAACATGCCTGGGGTACCCAACGGCAACGATTCGTATGTTTCTGGATCGACAATCTTTGCCGACACGCCCGGCACCGGTCGGCCAACCGATCCTTCGCGGCAGTAAAATTCGGGGGCGTTGGTCCGACTTGGCGGCACGTTGACGGAAACCAACGGAGACAATTCCGTCGTCCCATAACCTTCCACAGGGCGGACGCCAAACTGCTTTTCGAAGGCGTCGCATAGCGAACTAGGCAGCTTTTCAGCGCCGGCGACGACTGCATTCAGTGTTTTGAAATCATCGGGTTCGCAGCGCCGCAAGTACGTGCGCAAGAAAGTGGGCGTAGCCAACAAGAAGGTGGCCTCGTGCGTTTGTGCGAGCTTCGCCACCACCCGCGCATCCAATGGACTGAAGTGGTAGGCGGCGCGGATCTCCAACAACAGCGGCCCCCACAACGTCACCGTGTAGCCGAGCGAGTGGAAAAAGGGCACGACGCCCAGGATCATATCGCTGGAGCTTGGGTGAACAACCTGATCGATGGCCTCCACATTGGTCGCAATGTTGTGATGGGTCAGCATTACGCCTTTCGGCAACCCAGTGGAACCAGATGTAAAGATCACCGTTAGCACATCGTCGCCACTAATCTTATGAAGGCCTAAAATCCTGTCGAGCAGTCTCGCTGGAACAGCGTACGCGAAAAATGCGCCCGCAAACATGTCGCCCCGATTCACCTTGTCGCGCATATCCTCCAGGCAGATCACGTCGGCATTTAATTTGATATTCAGCTTCTCCATCACCTTGCGGCTGGTGAGGACGTGGCGAATGCCCGCCCGCTCGATGCACGAATTGATGATCTCAGCCGAGGCAGTGTAATTCAGATTAGCCGTCACTCGGCCCGTCATCGAAACGGCTGCATTCACAACCACAGCCCCAACCGACGGTGGCAGCAGAATTCCTACATGCGTCTCGTCGGGCGTAAACAGATGGCGTAACAGCAGCCTTCGTAAGACAAACGTACGAGCCAATAATTCAGCGCCGGTCAGTTGCATGCCGCTGGAATCAGCGATTTTCTTACGAAACATCGACTTTCGGCAATTGCGAATCATCGCGCGGGGCAGGGCGATGGTGCGTTGCTTGCGGCCAGAGACGGCGTCCGCGCCCAAATCTTGCACGGCTTGGCGTACTTCGTGAATGTTCTGAGGATCTTTCAAGGGAGGTCCAAACCAAATGGAAACGCGACGAGGTGAAATCGACGGCCACTTCCAAAAAAAGCGTCCGCCTCGAAAGCTAAAGATACTCCCCCACAATTCATCCAGATAGACAGGAATCAGCGGGGCGTCCGTCCCTTTGCGAATTTCCAGGACGCCTGGCTTGAATGTCTGCAATTGTCCGGACCGGCTGATGCCCCCTTCCGGAAACACGCACACCAAATCGCCCGCCCGCAACGCCGCGCGCGCCTCTTCAATTGCCCGTATCGCCGCTTTTGGTGAGGCTTTTACGGGGATCGTGCCCATGATCTTGGCTAACCCACGGGTCCACCAATTGGTAAGCAAGTCTTGATGGATCAGCATCCGCACCTGCCGAGACGAGGTGGTCAACAGCAATAATCCGTCAAGCCAAGAGATATGGTTGGGGACGAGAATGGCTCCACCTTGTTCCGGAATATTCTCGCGATTATAGACGTGGATACGATAGAAAGAATGCGTGATCAACCACGCCATGAATTTAATCGACGCCTGAGGAATCAGTAGGATGATGTAAATAAAGACCGGTAAAGTCGCCATTCCGCAGAGCAAAAAGACTTCCCGCGGCGATAATTCGATACCCACCTTAGGCGAGGTCAATACCCAATAACCTACTGCGGCGAGGAACATGCCTCCGAACGTAAGGAAATTGCTGGCAGCCAAGATGGCACCGCGATGTTCGGGCGGACTACGATCTTGCATAAACGCGGCCAGCGGCACATCGAATAAGCCTGAGCTGACGCCAAGTAGCACCAGAAATGCGCAAGCGGCAAAATACTTGATCGTGAACCCATGACTCGGATCAACCAATTCGCCATGCACCGTAAATAACAGAAATGCGAACAAAGCCAGGCCGCCCGCGCCCAGCGGCAATATGCCCAGCTCCACTTTCCCGCCAGACCATAAACCTGCCAAAACACTGCCGAGCCCTACGCCTAGGATCAGCGCAACCAACAGCGGCGAAACCTGGGTTTGCTTCGTAGCGCCCCCTTGGAAGGCAAATTGATCGATATTGAGCTGTGCGAGCATCGCCAGCGTCCAAAAGAACATGATGCCCAGCGCCACTCGTAACATCGCGCGATCTTTCGCCAAGGTTTGCAAGTCGCGGACCGTCTGTCGCGCCATATCCCAAGGGAAGGAACGCAGAGGATTCGCGGCTCGCAACTTCATGATGAGCGTACTGGCAATCCATCCCACGACGGCAATGCCCACCAGCACGCCCGCCGAAACCCACACTCGCCTGCCGCCTAGGGAGCCGCTGCCATCGAATGTTGTCAGCCAATTGCCGGCGGCCGAACCGACGATCGTGGCAATTACGGTCGTGAGCCCGATCAGGCCGTTCGCCGATGAGATTTTGCTTGGCCGCAACATCTCGGGAATGCTACCGAGTTTTGCCGGGCCATAAAGTGCGGCCTGACAACCGATGAGCGCCACTACGGCAAACATTAAAAAAACATTGCCGATGATTATGGCGGCAATCGCCGCGCACATGATTACGATTTCCGCAATCTTGCAGCGGATGATCACGTCACGCTTACTGAAGCGATCTGCTAAATAGCCGGCAGGCGCTGCTAGGAATAAGTAAGGCAATACAAGACAGCCGGAACCAACCGCCAACACCGTACTCACTTGATCTGGGGTGACATATTCCTTGCCAATGCCAATCACTAGCCAACGCAAGATGTTGTCGTTGGTGGCACCGAGAAATTGTGTCAGCAACAAGCCGATGAACGACAGTGATTTTAAGCTGTCGCGTTTGTTTTCGCGTCCATCGTCCGCGTCGCTCGCCAGCAAGTCGTCTTGAGGCGGTGGAGAATGGAGCATGGCCTGGGCGAAAAACAAAGTTAAGTGCGAGACCACATGTCGCGTCCCGCGCAAATCGCGATGGAGGGAACGGCGCGTAGCCTCTGGGAGAAAAGGCCGAAGTTCCGCCTGTTCCCCGTGAGCATCCGAGAGCAACCCAATAGAGTCCGCAATGGGTGCGGCTGTTTATGCTAGCCCATGCTGGCCGCCCTCAAGCCCATGTTACTGTACCGCCGACGTGGTCGAACGGCCAAGTGGGTCTTTCCCGGGCCTAGAAGGCCTGAATCGCTATTCCTCTTGCTTTAGGACGCGTTTTCTAGGTATCCTCTGCCGCCACGACCTCTAAGTTCCCACCCCTGAACCTCACCCACCTTAACTTTCGACGGCCACCGTTGCTTGGTGACGCGGAAAACCGTAGCTGCCGCCGCCTTTTGGGAGTCGTTTTGCCATGTCACGCTTTGGTTCATTTTTTCTCGGCGCCCTGACGGGGGCCGCGTTGCTCCACGTGGCTATGAACTTTCACGTGGTGCGGGCCAGTGATGGCTTTCATTTCGTAGCCAAGCAACCGGCGCGGTTATCGGAGGTCTATGCTGACGTTCGCCAGTACAGCATGTCAGACTGGTCGGGCCATCCGCAGTTGGCCTCCGATCTGGTCCAGGCGGGCAAACAAAGCCTCATTAGTGGCTCCGCAACGAATGCCATTGAAGAGGGGCTCAATCAGCTGGCCCCCGCTTGGCCAAAGTAATAACCTGCTCTCAAGTCGCAGTCGCCATGCGTCTGTGACGCTCTGTCGTTGCTGGCCGTCACATACCTACCTTCGCCGCGATGGCTGCCAATCGTTCTGCCGGCACAAGCCGCACGCTCTACCAAACCCGCAAAACCAATCGCTGCGGCAACTTGCTGAAGTGAGGCTTTGGTGTGGTTCGATCTATTCGGTGAGAGCAGTAATCCGGCAGTGAGTCCCGCTGTCGTGGACATACCGCCATGGCCTGGCAGACCCTCGTGAAAGTCGGCGTTCCATGGATCTGAATCGACATCAATTCTTCTTCATTGGTTTGGTCATTTTGCTGATTGGGGTGCAAGTTCGCTACGTCAGCGCTTACCACCTCAACGCCAAGACCACGAAATTTCTGGCGGAGCGCACCGGTCAGGCCTCTCCAGGGTCACTCTACTCCACGATGGCAAGTACCACAGGCGGGCCACGCAAGGTGCTCCAACCACCAGAGTGGCTGAGTTGGTGTTTGATCTCAGTGGGCGCGGTGTTGGTTTTGCATTCGCTGGCAATGCCCAAACCTGGGTAGCGGTTTACGCCGAAAATCTGCCAAGCTTTATAGTCGTTATTACGGGCTGCATCTGCAGCCTAGTTTTTTCGCGGCGCTTCCTGGGTATTTCATTTTGGTCGGATCGCCAACCGACTGCAATTTCCCCTCGTCTGACGCGTTGGTAATCCTTGCGGGCACTGTCTCGCGTCGTTATCATCAATATATTCATAGACGAACAAGAGAAATCGGCACGCTCGGCAGTGTCAACCAACAACGGCCAGCGCTCCGCTAATTCATCGGCAGGAGGAAGTTCGCATCCATGGCCGCACCGCGACGCATTAAAGTCAACGATTCGGGAAAAGTTACTGTCGTGACCTTCAACGATTCGAAGATCATCGACGAAGCCGAGATTCAGGAATTCGGGCAGGAACTTTACGATCTTGTGGAACGTGAGGGTCGCAAGAAGATTATCCTCAACTTCGGACACGTCGAGTTTTTATCCAGTGCCGCACTGGGAAAGCTGATCGGTTTTGACAAGCGGGTGAAACAACACGGCGCGCAATTGATGCTCTCGAACATACGCCCAGAGATCTATGAAGTGTTCGCGATCACAAAGCTGACGAAGCTGTTCAACATTAAGGATGACGAGGCCGACGCGCTGGCTGTGATTTGAAGTTGGTCTGTGAAGTCATCGATTGCATACATGTGAATTTGGTTTATCTCGCGTCGGGGCACCGGAACTCTCCACGCTAATCACTTGTCGCTCATCCGAATGCCATCGGCGGAAAGTTGACCGCATGTCGGACCACCGTTGGAGTTGGACATCGCGAACTAAGTTGCCCAGTCGCAAGGGCGCGCATATACCCTTCATGGAACAGGTGCTGGCCGAATTAACGAACATCGGCTGGGATAGCCGCGACTTATTCGGCGTTGAAATGACGCTCGAGGAATCGCTTAGCAATGCCATCCGCCACGGAAATAAGCTAGACGAATCCAAGCACGTGCACGTCGAATGTAAGATTGCTCCGCAACGGTTTTGGCTACAAGTCCGCGATGAAGGCCCTGGCTTTCGGCCAGACAAAGTGCCCGATTGCACGGCCGACGAAAACCTAGAGTGTCCTGGAGGCCGCGGGCTGGCGTTGATCCAAGCCTACATGACGCATGTCGAGTACAATGAACGTGGCAATGTCGTGACCATGGAGAAAATCCGCGGGGCAACGGCCGAATGATTGCCGCGGCGGGGGGCTCGATCGGGCTTGCGAAACGAGCCGGTTGGCGTCAAAATAATAGTAAGCTGCTTCACGGCTATGTTTGCTGGGGTTCTTGCTCAGCGAACCAAATCCCGAATATTAGAGTCTTGCCTAGATCATATTAAAAATCTGCCGACACCCTAAGTCGGAGATTCTCTATTCCCCTGTAGCTCAGTTGGTAGAGCAAGCGGCTGTTAACCGCTTTGTCCGAGGTTCGAGTCCTCGCGGGGGAGTTTTTCTAATACGAAACGCCGAAACAACTTACGTTACCTGCCCGCGTGCGGCAGTGCGGCCCAAGGATGTCTGAAAAACGGTAGTGTACCGTTTTTGGATTTCAGAAAGGGTTGCACCATGCCGAATCTTTGTTCTCCCGAGCGCGCTCCGCGCTATCGTCGTCCAAAAAAGTCAGGCCAAGCCGTCGTCACGATTGCCGGCCTTGACATTTATCTGGGCAAGCATGGCACGGCGGCCAGCCGAGAGGCGTATCGCCGCAAGATTGCCGAATGGTTGCAGCACGGCGACAGAGTGCCGGCCCCCAAGCAAGTGGCCACCGTTACGGAGATCGTCGTCGCCTACACAGAATTCGCCACTGGCTACTATCGCAAGGATGGCCAATCGACGAATGAGGTCCAGACTCTCAAGGCCGCAATCAAGGTAGTCCGCGAGTTGTACGGTCGGACACCCGCGGCGGAGTTCGGCCCGTTGGCGTTGCAAGCGGTCCGAGAAGTGATGATCGGCAAGGGTTGGTGTCGGCAGTACGTCAACAANNGATATGGTTCAATTGCAGCGGCTCACGGGTGCCCGGCCCGGCGAGATTTGCGGCATCCGGCCCGGCGACATCAATCGGAAGGCCGATCCGTGGGAATACGTTCCCGAATCCCACAAGACAGAGCACCATGATCGTGCGAGGGTGATTTTTATAGGGCCGAAGGCTCAACATTTACTACTGCCGTATTTGTTGCGTGCGGCCGATTCCTACTGTTTCTCGCCCCGCGAAGTGGTTGCCAAAAAAGTCTCGGCTCAACATGAGGCCCGGCGGACTCCGATGTCGTGCGGCAATCGGCCCGGCACCAATCGGAAGGCCAAGCCCAAGCGGCTCCCCCGCGAAAAGTATGATGCGATGACTTACGGTCGAGCAATTCTGCGGGCGGCAGAGAAAGCTAAAGTGTCGGCCTGGTCTCCGAATCGGCTCCGCCATTCGTTCGCCACGGAGGTACGGAAATCGTTCGGCCTTGAGGCGGCCCAAGTCTGCTTGGGTCATGCCGCGGCCGACGTGACGCAAGTTTATGCCGAACGGGATTACGCCAAGGCGGCTAACGTGGCACGGCAGATCGGTTAGAATTCAACTTGCTGGGTTCGCGGAGTTATAAACCGCATACGATCGGCCGGTCGGTTGTGGAACCATCATCGCCACAACGGCCGGCTGATCGGCCCGGCTCAATCAAAGGATGATGACAGATGGCGCGAAAAAAAAACCATCTTGGCATAAAGCCCGGCCCGGCTGACAAACTATTCGCCAAGATTCTTGATTGGAAAAATCCAGAGAATCCATCGCCGGAAGAACTAATCGAATGGCTATCAGAAACGAGTCGGATATTTACTTCCACCGTGCGCGCGTTTGACGCACACAATAGCATGATTGCTCTATCCGATGAATCAGTACGTCGGGAGGCCGGGTCGGTCGTACTTAGTTCTCTTGATTATCTCGACCGCGCTGAAGTGGCTGCGGAACTAATGGCCGGTGTCGTCGGCGGGCGGGTACGCGATGCGTTTGTGGAAGGTATCCGGCTAGGGCTTTTATACGAGCGAATTTTGTCGCATATCGACGGCAGATATGGGGACCACTGGAGTAGACAGGGCGGCCGGCAGCGTGGTGCGAGAACTACGAACCAAGCCCATGCGGAATTACGCTCGCAATATCAACCGGCCGTTGATAGTTACATGGCCGACGGGGAAACGTCCTACACTAAGGCTTGCGAGCAAGTCGCTACTGATTGCGGCGTGAGTAGCAAAACCGTGAGCAACCACACCGACAACCCAAAACCACGCAATAAAGGTAAGTGGAAGGGGAGGAAAGCGCTGTAGCGGTTTCCTACCTATTAACTATCGGCAGCAAGTAGAACGGATTGCGTTGACCCGCATTCCGTTTTTCTTTTGGAGTCTGCCGCGATGACCGCTCTTTTGACCGAACAAAGAGTCTCTCTCTCCTCGCTCGCACGCCGCGAGGACGTTCACATCTCAACCGTCTGGCGATGGTGCCTCCGTGGCTGCAAAGGCCACGTACTAGAATCCTTTTCCGTGGGTGGGAAGAAATTCACCACGCTCGAATCCTTCGAACGATGGTTGGCCGCGATCAACGGCGTGGCCAGCACCAATGGCCATACTCCCCGCCAGCGCGAGCGGGCCATCAAAGCTGCCGAGAAACGGGCGGCCGAGTTGGGTGTCTGATTTCTCACCGGCCCGCGGGCACGAAAAAGGCCCGCACCGTGGCAAGCGGTACGGGCCAAATTCAAAGGAACTAGCTGCAATGGATTGTAACACGACGGCAAAGAGATTGCCACTGATCAATGAGAATGAGGTTCGCCGCACGTTGCGGCTATTACTTCCGGCTCGGCAAGTGACCGAGCTACGGGCGCTCGAGGCCACTAGCGCCGCAGACCGTTGGCCCCATACAGCTAGCGGTTACTTCGATGACCCGGACAAGCTGGTCGCGGCGCTCAAGACGATCAAGTGTGCCAAAGGAATTTATATCATTCCGAACCCGGTGGACCCCGCCCTCTTGGCCCGCGCCGCGAATCGAATTCGCAAGGCACCCAAAGGAGAGAGTACAGCCGACAACAATATCGAGTGCCGAAACTGGCTGCTCATTGATTGCGACCCGCACCGGCCATCCGGCGTGTCGGCTACCGACGCGGAGCACGAGGCGGCGCTCGAGCGGTGCCGGCGGATTTTCAAAGTTCTCCGCGGTGCCGGTTGGCCCGATCCGATCGTTGCCGACAGTGGCAATGGCGGCCATCTGCTCTATTGCATCGACCTGCCCACCGATGACGGCGGGTTGGTGCAACGATGGCTTGCGGCGTTGGCCGCTCAATTCGATGACGACCAAGTGAAGATTGACCAGACGGTTTTCAACCCCGCTCGAATCTGGAAACTCTACGGCACACTCGCTTGCAAGGGCGACAGCACCCCGGATCGTCCGCATCGGATGAGTCGGATAATATCCGCTCCGGGGGAGGAACTCAGCGAGAATGGTTTCCCGGCTGACGAATTATTGCTAGTCGATGAAGAGCAATTGATATCACTTGCGGCGGAAGCGCCCTCGGGGGCACCGCAGGAGCCTCGCACCAAATACACCGGTCAGTCATTCGATATCGACGCCTTCATCGCTCGCAACGGCCTGGAGGTCGATGGCCCGGATCCGTGGCAAGGCGGCCGCAAGTGGACATTCCGCACGTCGCCAATGTGCGATCATCACGACGACGGGCCGTATCTGATCCAGCACGCCAGCGGCGCGCTAGTGGCCAAGTGCCATCACAATAGTTGCGAGTGGGGATGGCATGAATTGCGGGCGAAGTTTGAGCCGGAAAAAGGTACGGAAAATTTGCCGGAACAGAATGGCGAAGCTCGCGAGCAAGCCCGGAGTAAGGCCGGAGACAAAGAGGAACGAAAAAGTCAGTCCACCATGCTGGTCGAGTTGGCCGCGGGTGTCGATCTCTTCCATGATGCGGGGGGCGATGCCTATGCCCGCTTCCCGGTTGGCGATGGTGATGTCCTCCACTGGGAAGTATCTCGCATAGGTGCTCGCCCATTCCGTCGCTGGCTAAAGCACCGCTTCTACATATCGGCCGGCAAAGCTCCTTCCGCTCAATCGCTGCAAGATGCCTTGGGCGTCATCGAGGCCAAGGCCATTTATGACGGCGATGTCCGCAAAGTATTCATCCGGCTTGCCGAGCATGAAGATCGTATCTATCTGGACCTGGCTAATGATCGGTGGCAGGCCATCGAGATTGACCGCGCGGGGTGGCGAGTGGTCAACGACCCGCCCGTCATGTTCCGGCGTGCCAAGGCGATGCTGCCATTGCCGCTGCCGGATGCCGATGGGCATATCGACCAGCTCCGCTCGTTCGCCAATGTGACCGATCAGGACTGGCCGTTGATCGTGGCGTGGATGGTGGCGTCGATGCGGCCCACTGGCCCCTATCCAGTGATGGCAATTCATGGTGAGCACGGCTCCGCCAAGAGCACGTTGGCCCGGTTGCTACGCTCGCCCATCGACCCGAATACCTCCCCGCTCCGTGCCGACTATCGAGAGCCAAGAGACTTGATGATCTGCGCGAACAGCGGTTGGGTCGTCGCCTTGGATAACCTCTCCGATATCAAGCCGTGGTTGAGTGATTGTTTTTGTAGGTTGGCCACGGGGGGCGGATTCTCGACCCGCACGTTGTATGAGAACGAAGAGGAAACGATCTTCGATGCCCAACGACCGTTGATCTTGAACTGTATCGAAGAGGTGGTCACCCGGTCCGATTTGCTTGACCGATGCGTGTTGGTAAACCTCCCTCGCATCGACGGAGACAAGCGAAAGTCGGAAGCTCAGCTCCATCGTGAATTCGAGGCGGCCCGGCCTGGCATCTTGGGTGGACTGCTGACGGCCGTGTCATCTGCATTGCGGAATCAATCGGCGGTCAAGTTGTCTCCGCTTCCACGGATGGCGGACTTCGCTATCTGGGCGACTGCCGCGGAGGGGGCACTAGGTCTACGGGCGGGTGAGTTTATCGAGGCTTACACAGCCAGCAGGGCGGCCGGCAACGAGACGGCTATCGAAGCCTCGCCCGTCGGCAAGGTACTGATTGACTTCATCCAAGAGCGCGGATCGTGGATCGGCACGGCGACGGAACTGTTGAAAGAGCTGGAATCGGTGGTCAGTGAGCAGACCCGCAAAATGAAATCGTGGCCCCAGACGGCTCGGTCGTTGGGCGGCCACGTCAAAAGATTGGCGGCCAACTTGAGGGATGCGGGCGTCGCGGTGGAATTCGAACGGACCGGCCATAAACGGACCAGAACCATCGCCCTGACATGGAAAACAGAACAGACGGGTAATTCTTCGTCCGCTTCGTCCGCTTCGTCCGCCCCTCCAAAAACCCCGGAATCCGCAGGCAGTTCGGCGGACGGAAAGGCGGACGCAAAATCTGATGCGGACGCAAACAGTTCCGCCCCATCGTCAGCACAGAATGACGTATTCCCCGAAGAAAACTGCAATGCGGACGCAACGGACAATGCGGACGCAAAAATCCCTCTCTGTTCTATTCCCGTCCCCGTAGTGGAGTTTGTTGACGTATGACTACCGCAGACTTGCTATCCGACCTAAACCGCCGTGGCGTGGAACTGCTGGTCAACGGCGACAAGCTCCGCATCCAGCCGCGGGATCGGGTCACCGACGCCGATGTCGAGGTCATCCGCCAGCACAAGGTTGTGCTCCTAAAAATCCTCCGTTCGGAAGCTCAGGACGTGGCCCCGGTCCCGATCATCCCTGGTCGCGAGCACTTTTCCTTGTGGGTCGATGATCCGCTCGGCCCGCTCTCCGAATTCATTCCCGGCCGCCATTTCGACATTCGCCAGCCGTCGCGGTTGCGTGGAATGTTCTCTCCTCCTCGCAAGGACAGCGACAAATGACACCACGGATTGCCACGGACGATTTCGCCTATCGCATCGAGGGTGCCCCACCCATCGACCCCGATACCACCGCCTATGCCTACCTCATGGGCATCGTGCCCACCCCTCGGCGGCGCGATCCACGATGCGTTTCGCCTGACTTCATGCAGCGGGTCAAGCGTGGGATGGAGCAGTTCGAGCGAGAGCGCACGCGATTGGCAGGCGAGCTTCGAGGACACAAACGATGAATGAGCCATTGAGAGTTTGCACCCATGGCGGCTGCCGCAAGCTAGTGCGCGGTGGTGGACGGTGTGAGAAGCATAGGAAGGAACGGAACCAACAATCAACCAAGAATAGAAGCGGCGACCCGTTTTACAGTTCAGCAGCATGGAAGCGGATTAGGGATGCCCGGCGTTCGGCTAACCCCCTATGCCAGCTATGCGAGTCAGTAGGAATCACCAAGGCAATGCACGCGGTAGACCACATCATCCCGAGGCGTGAGCGACCTGAGTTAGAGCTAGAGTACGACAACACACAGTCATTGTGCGAGCGATGTCACAACAGGAAGTCAATGAAAGAGCTGCGAGCAATGCATGGGTAGGGGGGGTGGTTGTTTCTAAAAGCAAAGCGCCTTTTAGCCGCTTGGGTAAGGCGTGCACATTTTTAGCCAGAATTCGAGGGGTCATTCCAAACATTAAAAGTTGAGTTGAAAGGAAGTTATGGAAGAAGAATTTTCGCCACCACCGCACCTCTCAGACCGTGCCAAAGCAATTTGGGCGTCTGTTGTTCCCGAGCGAGCCAAGTCAGTCGGCCGGCTGACGATGCTACAAGCCGCGCTCGAGGCGCTAGACCGAGCGGACGCGGCCCGTCTTGCAATCGAATCGACCGGACTGACGACGACAACAAAGACAACCGGCGCGGTACATCTCAACCCACTAGCGAAGCTGGAACGCGAGAGCCGCCAGCAATTTTGCCGTATCTGGACCGAAATGGGACTGAGTTGGCAGCAAAGCGTTGACGGTGTGTTTAAGCCGTGAGCAAAGCCACCGCCTGCCCCACAACCGATTGCAAAGGCACGCTTCGAATACGGACATCGAAGCCACTTGGCAAATATCGCGAGGCACGCCGCGAGTGCCCGTGCTGCGGTCGCTCCGAAATCGCAATCATTCGTCCGGCGGAAATTGTTCGCGTTCGTGTTGTATGTACAACTGTCGATTCATCACAAACAAAAACCGATGGGTAAAATCTAATCATGCAAACTGAAATCGAAACCATTGACGCAGCGGAACCGTTCATTGCCTGCCACGTGTTCCCGTCGGCAATCAACGATCTTGCGTTGTGCGAGTTGCGTGAAGTCACGCGGCTTGTCGGTCGCAAGAGCGACTGCCTGAGAAAGTGGTTGGGCGACAACGTAGCCCACGAGTTTGCCCGGCGTGCGGCTGGCGATTTTGAATTGGAAGAGCCGGCGGCGTGGCAACTGCCCTGGCACAAGTGGAACGATGACGAGCTACGGCAAGCGTTGGTGGCGAGCTATTCATGGTATGACGTGACGGCAGAGCCAGACGCGACGAATGTGTTGCGTGAGGTTCACCGGGCGATTGTGACGGCTTGTGCGGCTCGGCTGGGCGAGATTCACGCGGCAATTGAGTTGGCAAGAGCCAATCCCGAAAGACGGTAATGCAAAGCACAAAACAAATCAAAGAGGCAATCGACGCCGCGGCCAATGAGGTGAGACAAATCATTGCCGGCTGCAACCAGTTCGACCCGCCGTCGGAGTTTGAGAGAAACCGATGCGACGAGTTGTGCGGGCAAATCGAGAACCTAAAGGCTCTTTTAAGTAAAGCGGAACGACAGGAACAGAACATCCTCGCCGGCTCAAAGTACGGCGGCGGCAATTTAATCCGAGGCAACAAAATGCAAAGCAATTTAACTCTACCAACCAACGGCCAACTTCCCGGCGACGAGCGGATTTATCCGCAGCACGTTCCGGTTGCCAGCTTGCGAGCGTTCGCAGATGCGGGGTCCGCCCTGGACGGCGGCATGTGGGTCAAGGCACTTCTCCACCGTCTGCAAGGCACGGTGGACGAGCGGGCTGAGGAGCATTGCGAGCGACGTGGTATCAGCATCGCTAACGCCATGGCGGAATCCACGGGCGCGGGTGGCGGATACATCACGCCAGCTCCGGTGGCCAGCACGATTATCGCGGTGCGTGAAAAAGTTGGCATCAGCCGCAAGGTGCTGAGCGTGTTTCCGACCAACGCCGACACGCTCACGCTTCCAAAACGTGTTAGTGGCGTGACGGTTTACGCTCCGGGCGAAGGCAACAACATCACGGCCAGCGATCCCTCTCTCGGTCAAATTGAATTGATTGTCAAGAAACGTGCGGCGTACACCGAGTTGACGCAAGAGCTGAGCGATGATTCCATCATCAACTTGGCCGATTACATCTTCCTGGAATTTGGCCATGCTCTCGCCCTACAAGAAGACAAAGAACTCGTCAACGGCGACGGTGCAAACACCACTTACTTTGGTGTTCGTGGTTTGCTGAATCGTCTGGGTGCGGGTGGTGTTTCGACCGCAGCGACGGGCCATGATACTTGGCCAGAGCTGGACATGGCCGATATGGCGGCTTGCATCGGCAAATTGCCGGACAAGTATTTTGAGTATGGGGCCGGCTGGATTATGTCCTACTCGTTTTTCAATGCGGTTTGCGTCCGCTTGGCGTTCGCTGCTGGTGGTGCGACCGCTTCGGAAATCATGGGTGGGGCGGGTAACGTCCGTTCGTTTATGGGATATCCGGTGTATCTCACCAGTCAAATGCCGACAGCAACCGCAGCCGCAACGGTCTGTGCGCTATTCGGATCGTTCTCTCAGGCTGGTGCGTTAGCAGATCGCGGCCCGGTCCGCCTTGCCCGGTCCGACGACTACAAATTTCAGGAAGACAAAATCGCCCTGAAGGCCACGTCGCGGTACGACATCAACATTCACGATTCCGGCACGGCTAGCGTGGCTGGCGCTTACGTCGGGCTCAAAACGGCCAGTTAATAGATTCTCCGGTTTTCAACTTGTGGTTGAAAAACTGGTACGCGAGCGAGGGGGCTGTCGAGAAATCGGCCCCCTCGTTTTATCTCTACATGGAAAATTGGAAATGGAAACAGGGACGGTTTGCACAGTTCGGATGGATCGTGGTTTTGGTTTTGTTCGCAGCGGCGGCACGGATTATTTTTTTCACTGCAAAGATTTGGTTGCCGGCCTTGAGTTTGACGAGCAGCTACTCGAGCGGGCGGTGCAGTTCAACATAACCACCACTCCAAAAGGCTTCCGGGCGGTGGAAGTGAGGGCGGCGGAGTGAGTGTTACAGAGCGACTAGAGGACGATGCAATCGTGACGGCTGCAATCAAAGCCTACGGAGCAGCCGACGCGGAAGTCATCACGCAGATTGCGCCAGAGCGGGGCACGATGCGCGAGGAGCAAGGCAAGTGGTTTGCGTTGGGCATCCGCGAACACCTCGGCGGGTGTTGGGTAATGCTAGGTCGCCGGCGTAGTCGAATGGAGTTGTTGGCCCTGGCCAAGCGTGGGAGTGTGGATTTTCGGACGTGTCCCAAGTCGCCTTAACCCGTCGGCGCTCGTTAGGAGGCATCCTAGAGCGTCGATTTCCGGCGACGACCACTAAAATGCAGAAGACCCATCACTAACAGCACAAACGTAGCCGGCTCCGGCACGGCATCATAGTCAATTGCAATCGCCCGCACGCCGGGAAAGAAACCAGTCCTTGAACTTCCGTGATCATTCACATGCAGCTTAAGCGAATCGAGATCGAACGGCGAGCCATAGTCGCGATAGCGGAGCAGCGTCGGCTCGACCTCCACGCCGCCGAGCGTGAGGAACGATCGCGTAAAAGTTCGGTCGTTGAGGGCCGAGTGCCAGGCAGACCAATCAACGCCGGCCGCCGCGGCCGTGGCCTCTGTCACCTCGAAAGCGATTTGCGAACCACCGCCGCTGCTGGTGGTGATCGGCACGGTCCAGCCGAGGCGTGGGCCGGTCGCCCGCGCAATCTCCCACGTGAGCGTGGTGGGAAGGGNNGATTTAGGGCGTGATAGTCCTCATATCGCCCGAATTGAAAAACGGTACACTACCGTTTTTGAAAAACAGCCACTCAAAAACTACCGCAATTCAAGGCTATTCTTTGCGTCAGTGTGCAATGCCTTGCAATACAAGTGCGAGCGGTTAAAATGTCTGTAAATCCAGCAGAATCCTTGGGTTTTCGGCACTCTCCCGACGCCTCTGTTAACCGCTTTGTCCGAGGTTCGAGTCCTCGCGGGGGAGTTTTTTCTTGCGCTGTTTTTCGAGAACTAGCGATTTCACGAGGTTTTCGTCAGTCGTCTCAGACTCAGTACCACTCTTTGCGTCTCCTGGGACAGGGGTGTGCACCGCGTTTGGTGCAGTTGGTGCACTCGCCGCCTCGAAATGGGCGTCCGTTACTTGCAGAGCGTGAGGGCGGTGACCCAGTGCCAACCTTCGAGAGTTTTGGCCAGTCGTTCCTAGTCCCGAGCTAAGCGTTCATTACCGCAACGTATAACCATGCTTCGATTTAAGTCAATAACAGCCTCTAGATGGTTATTATCCTTTGCCCGCACACAGATCTGGCGAAACATCGCTAACTCATAGCGCACGGCCCGCGTGACGGGCTTCCCGTGAGACGTCTCTCCCAAGCTTCGCTTTACATATCGCCGAAAATCTTCGAGACAAATTGCACCCGGCCGCTTTGATGTTTCAAGGATTCGCTTCAGGTGATTGATATGCGTGCGTTCGGCATGAAGCGTCGTCTCTGCCTTATGGCCTTGATCAGCGTAGTAGCGATCACAAAGTGTTTCTTTGAAGGCAGCACTCTCCTGCCGGAGCCAATCCAGTCGCGCGTGTTCATGTTATCGGGCACCACTTTACGCCGTGCGGAAATCACGGTGTTACACTAACGCGGGGCGTGTCCATCAGTGCTATATAACCCGCCAGGGATCAGGGTGACCGCAGCCAGAGCAGGAGGTCGGTCATGTCCTGCGGCTTTAGCGCGGATTCGAATCCGGTGGGCATGAGCGAGAGGTTCGACGGTTCTATGGATTCGATGTCACTCCGCAACACCTCATGCTCAATACCACCCGCAAGGCGCAGGACGAGATTGTTCGCGGTTTCGGCGACAACAATTCCACTCAAAGCGGTGCCTGATTGAAGGGAAATCGTCCACGCGCGGTAGCGGGGTTCGATCGCCTGGCTGGGGTCGAGAATGGCGGTGAGCATCCAATCCGTCGGCTTGGCGCCAACCATGCCAAGATCGGGACCAACTTCATGACCTTCTCCGCGCAACCGATGACATGGCATACAAAGCGTTTGGAAGTGGCGCTGGCCGCGAAGCGAGTTTCCCTTCATCTCCTCCACCCTAGAGTAATTGGCAATGACCTGCGCGCGGTCGAATGACGATGGCGTCAATGCGATGCTGGCAGCAGCGGGTTGGGGGATGGGAGCATTCGCGTTCAGCTGCGCGAATAAAGCGCTGTCTGGTCGGAGCGATGACATGACGGCGAGGCGAAGCAATTCGTCCGTGCCCTCACGCGAGGAGAGTTGGCGTAACACTGGATCGATTTTATCTGCCGGCCATTCTCCCAGAGAAAATGCTGCCTGCACACGAACAGTGGCATCGTCGTCCATAGCTAGGGCAACAATGGCAGCGAACAGCGCATCATTGCTTCCGGCCAGCGATTCACTTTGTCTGAGCGCTTCGCTGCGGACAGCCGGATGCGGATCAGAAAGGGCGGCAACCACGCTTTCCGGAGTGAGAGCGCCGAGTTGGCCGAGGGTGGCAAGTGCTTGCAAACGAACTTGCGGTGCATGCGCCACGGCCAACAACTCGTGTAACGGAGCGATAACCGTAGGATCAGACCGCTCCAGCAGAAGGCGCTGAGCAGTGT
>CXWJ01004589.1_pt1 | contig 24169 bp, 22 predicted proteins | sample 590841 | NCBI WGS metagenome assembly CXWJ01 (sample SAMEA3498367, study PRJEB10139) | wastewater metagenome | biome: wastewater treatment plant; material: activated sludge | place: Austria | collected 2015-01-21 | reverse complement strand
GCGTTTTGAGCGGGACGTTACCTCACTCATCATACCCTCGTTCGGCCAGATAATCGGTGTAGCCGCCCACGAATTCAGTCAGCCGCCCGTCGCGCAGTTCCACGATCCGGTCGACGACGGTATCCAGAAAGAAGCGGTCGTGGGAGATGACCAGAACCGTGCCGACGAACTCATTGAGCGTCTCTTCCAGCACTTCGATGGCCGCGATGTCGAGGTTGTTGGTCGGCTCGTCCAGCAACAACAGGTTCGGCCGCTGCAAGACCAGCCGGGCCAGTTGCAGCCGGCTGCGCTCGCCGCCGCTGAGCTTGCCGATTGGCCCCTGCACCTGATCGTAGCTAAACAGGAAGCGCAACAGGAAGGCCACGGCCGCCTCGCGGGTCAACGGCGCGGCCTGCCGGATACAGGTGATGAGGTTCTGGTCGGGATCGAGCGTTTCCTGCTCCTGGGCATAGTAGCCGATTTGAATGCTCGGCCCGATTTTGACCTCGCCCTGGCTGATGTTTTCGGGATCGAGCAACATCTTGAACAGTTCCGATTTGCCGGCGCCGTTGGGGCCGACGAGACCGACGCGCTCGCCATGCCAGATGGTCAGATTGAGCTGCCGAAACAGGACGCGGCCGTTGTCGAATGTGCGGCCGACGTTGACCAACTCCACGACCTTGTTGCTGCCGCGCCAGCCGTTTAGCTCCAGCGTCATGCGCTTGGCCTCGTTGACTTTCTCGATCTTGTCCATCTTGTCAAGCATCTTCTGGCGGCTGCGCGCCTGGCGGATGTGGCGTTCGTTGACCACCAGCGACGCCCACAATTCGAAGCGGGCGATGGCCGCCTCGATGCGGGCGATTTCCTTTTGCTGGGCGGCATACAGTTGTTGCTGGCGCAGGCGGCGCAGGGCGCGCTCGTTGGCGTAAGCGGTGTAGTTGCCGAGGTATTGGGTCAGACGGCCGCTCTCCAGTTCGGCGATGTGGGTCGCCACCTCGTCGAGCAAATAGCGATCGTGCGAGATGATGACCACGCAGCCGGGATAGGTGCGGATGGTATTCTCCAGCGCCCGCTTGGCCGGCAGATCGAGGTGATTGTCCGGCTCATCCAACAGCAAGAGCGCCGGCTGCTGCACCAGCAACTTCGCCAGCATGACCAGCTTCTTCTGCCCGCCGCTCAGATGCTCGGCCGCCGCGCCCCACTCGGCCGGGCCAAACCCCAGGGCCAGCAGCGTCTCCTTGACCTTGCTCTCGTAGCGCGGCCCTTCCAGTTGCTCGAACTGGTGGAGCAGGCGTTCTTGCGCCCGCAGCGCTTTCTCCAGCGTTTTGGGGTTGCCATAAACGTCGGGCTGGGCCATGCGGTCGGCCAATGCGTCCAGCTCCTGTTCGATGGCCGCCAACTCGGGCAGCGCGGTGAGGGCCTCTTGTAGCACGGTTCGGCCGCCGGGCAGGTGCGGCTCCTGCTCCAGCCGCCCCCAGGTGAGACCGGACAGGCGGAAGACCTGGCCGGCGTCGACCGTCAACTCCTGGGCCACCAGCTTCATAATGGTTGACTTGCCCGCGCCGTTTGGCCCCACCAGCCCGATGCGCTGGCCGCGTTGAATCTCCCAGGTCAGATCGCTGAAGATCGGCCGTCCGGCCAGCGTGACGGTTACACGGTCGAGTTTGACAATTATTTCGGCCACAATACGCCTCCCAGAAACAAAAAAGCCGGGGTCTTGATTGCCCCGGCTGCGATTCACAAAAACTTTAGCTTTACATAAAATTCATGATCGGGGCACACTGATACAAGGCCGTCCCGTGCTGGAAGCCAGCAGATGGGTCTGAACGATCTCGCGCGTGAAGCCGACCATGAATGACATGGTTTTCAGCTTACCCCAAACACGTCTGACAGGCAACTATCGGCGTGATATACTGGCCCATTGGGACGATGAAATCAACAATGAGCAAAACCAAGCGCCTGATCTTGACATTCATTCTCGTTATTTTGTTCGCCACGGCTAGCGGCTGCACGCTGCTACAGGAGTCGCCGGGAATCGTGGTCACCCCTTCGCCGGGGGCCACCGCCCCTGTGGCGACGCCCGCGGCCCTGGCGACGAGCGATCTGTCCGGCCTGCCCGTGCCGGCGCAATCCGTCGGGCAACTGCGCCTCTGGCTGCCGCCGGAGATCGGCGCGCGCACCGAAGCCGGCGCAGCCGAACTGGCTGACCAACTGGCGGCCTTCCGCGCCGAACAGGGCGCGCTGGAAATCGCGGTTGAACAGAAGCCGGTCGAGGGGCCGGGGGGCATCCTGGCCTTTCTCCAGGCCGGGCGGTTGGTAGCCCCGTCGGTCATGCCCGACCTGGTGGCCGTGCCGACATCGCTGCTGGCCGACCCCCGCGCGCGCGATTTGTTTTTTCCGCTGGATACCCGGCTGGCGGCCGAAAGTTTGGGCGACATTTACCCCGCGCCGGTGTCACAAATCGTCCGCGATGATGCGTTTTTCGGCGCGCCTTTCGCCACGGCCGGCCTGACGCATCTACTCTATGATCCGGCGGTGATCTCGGGCACCATCCCGCTCAACTGGTCGCAGTTCATTTCGGTCACCAATCACACGCTGGTATTGCCGGCCGATAGCCGCGAGGGGGCGCTGCTCGGCCTCCAATTCTATCTGGCCGAGGGCGGCAACCTGACCGACGACACGGGCCAGCCGGTATTGGAATCAGAACCATTGGCGCGCGCGCTGACGACGATAGGCTTGCGCAAGGAAAACCTGTTGCAGAGCCACCAACTCAAGACGCTGGATGAAGCGTGGCAATATCACCAGTTGGGCACGAGCGATTTCATGTGGACGCGGGTCGAACATCTGCTGGGGCTACAGGCGGCCGATCCGCGACTCGTGGGCAGCCAGGCCTATTCGGCCGTGCCCGGCGTCTCCGGCGCGTTGGTGCCGTTGACGACGAGTTGGGCCTGGGCCATCACGACGAGCGACCCGGCCCGCCAGGCGTTGGCCGGTGAACTCATCGCCTTCCTGACGTCGGCCGAGAATATGGCGGCCTGGAATGGGCGCAGCCAACTGTTGCCGGCGCGCCGCGAGGCGATGGGCATGCTGGGTGAGCTGAACCCCTATTACCAATTTGCCGGGCTGGAATTGGAACGCGCCCAGCCCATGCCCGTCAACGAAGCCAGCCGGGTCATGGACGCGCTGGGCGACGCGGTGTTTCAGGTGTTGACGACCGAGACGTCGCCGGTGCTCATCGCCGAGCAGGCCGCATTGAGCCTGCGCCAATAGGCGGTGATTTCGGCCGCGACCTGGGCCACGGCACGTGCGACGGCCGGGCTAAGCTCCGCGCCAAAATCGGTCGTGGCCGGCTGGATGCCAATCACGAAGGCGGACGCGCCGGTCTCGGCGGTGATGAAGGCGGCCAGGACGCTGAGGGGCAATGTATGGGTGCTGCCGCCCGCCGCGTCGGCCGCCGTCGCCGGCAACCACAGGATCGTCCCCGGCGGCTGACCGGCGCGAAGGGCATCGACGAACAGCACCACGGTAGGGCGGAAGCGAATGATGGGGCCGAGGGTGTTTTCCGGCGCGTGGGCCGCATCAACCAGCAGCAAATTGTCGGCCGATTCAAGGTTGGCGACAAGGTGATGGATGACGGCCGGCCCGGCCCCGTCATCGCCGCGTAGCGTCTGCCCCACCCCCACGATGGCCAGACGCGGCGGCGCGCCGTTAACCGGCGACGCCAACCGGCTCAGTTCGTTCCGCCAATTCAAGCTGCTCGACATCTTCCGGCCGTCCATAGGTGATTAAATAGCCGTCGCGATCGACGTCGGCCAATTCCCATTCCTCGTTGTCCAGGGTGATGCAATTGAAGCGGCAATTGTAGGCGCATTGACCGCAGAAGGTGCAGCGGTCGGCGTAATAGCGAAAGACGAACCGTTTGGCGGCCTTGTCGATGGTGATGAAGTCGATGGCCTCGGCCGGGCAATCCTTGACGCACAGGCCGCAGCCCGTGCAGCCCTCAGGGTTCCAATGCAACAGGCCGCGAAACTGCTCGACCGTCGGCCGGCGTTCCAGCGGATAGATTTCGGTCACCGGCCGCCGAAAAGCCGATTCGACCAGGTCAACCAACATGCCGATCTTTTTCATTGCAGCACCCTGAACAGGACAATCAATAGCCATTGACCGATGACCAGAACTGACCCCAGCCGCCACCACAGATTGACTGTTTGGTCGATGCGCAGGCGGGCGAGGACAGTTTGCAGAATCACGACGACCACCAGCAGGCCGAGCGCCTTGGCCGTGAACAGCACGGCGGCCAATGCGCCCTGCCCTGTGCCGCCCAGATAGAGGGCCGTCACCAGCATCAGGCCGACCACCAACTCCACCGCCCGCGCCAACGTAAACAACGCCAGCCCACGGCCGCTATATTCGGTCAGCGCCCCGGCCACGATTTCGGTTTCCGCTTCCGGCGCGTCGAAGGGGGGCAACTCCAGCTTGCCCATCAGGCCGATGAGGGCCACGACGAAGGTGATGGGCAGCGTCAGGGCGAACCACGGCTGCGCGGCGGCCGATTGGGCCAACTCATTGATCTGCCAACTGCCCCCCGCGCCGGCCAGCATGAGGGCCACCGCCGGTGTGAGCAAGGCCAGGATAAAGGGCGCCTCGTAGGCGAACAGTTGGGTGAAAACCCGCAACGCCCCGGTCAGCGAAAAGCGGTCGCGCGTCTGCGCCCCGGCCAGACCGATGCACAGCGTCAGCAAGCTGAGCAGATAGAGGGTGACGATGAGATCGCCGGGGTAACTGGAGACGGGCGGCAGACCGAAGAGGGGCACGGCCAGGGCGGCGGCCAACGCGCCGGCCAGGGCGATGATGGGCAGGGCGGCGAAGAGCAACGGGTTAGCGCCCTGGGGCTGAATCTCTTCCTTGCCCAACAGCTTGACCACGTCGGCGAACGGCTGGAACCAGCGCGGCCCCAGCCGGTTCTGGAAGCGGGCCAGTAATTTGCGGTCGACCCACTGGAAGAGTAGGCCGGCGGCCAACAGGCCCAGCCCGGCGGGGAAGAACATCAGGGTGAACAGATCGCGCGCGATAGACATGATGCTCCGTTGCTAGGGGCGCGATGGGGCGAGACCCATCCGCCGGCGATAATGATCGATCCCATATTGGCGCAGCGCCTCCCACGTCCACGTCCGGGGATCGCCTGACTGGGTTGCCGACCGCACCGTGACCGCCCGGTCGTTGCACGAAAAGCAGGGGTCGATGCCGACCAGGATCATGGGCACATCGGCCAGATTTTGGCCGATGGTCTGGGTGAGCACCGATCCCATGTTGCACAGGGTTGGCGTGCGCACCTTGATGCGGTCGGGCGATTCGCCGCCGGTGCTGCGGATGTAGTAGAACAGTTCGCCGCGCGGGGCCTCGACGCGGCTGATGACCTCGCCGGCCTTGAGCTTGCGCGGCATACGCCTGGCCGTCAGTTCGCCGTCGGGCAGGCCGGCCAGGATGACCCGGATGACGCGGTAGCTGTCAAACAGTTCGTCGAGCCGGACGAGGAAGCGCGCTTCCAGATCGCCGGCGGCCAGCGTCTGGAGATGAACCGGGAAGTCACCATAGGCGATATAGGGCGCATCGACGCGCACGTCGCGGGCCACGCCGGAGGCGCGCGCCGTTGGCCCCACGACCCCCAGGCGCAACGCTTCTGCATGGCTCATCGTGCCCACGCCACGCGTGCGTTGCAGGAAAAAGGCGTCCTCATTGACGACCTGGCGGTAGTGATGGGTGCGTTCCTCCAGGTATTCCAGCCCCTTGAGGATGGCGCTGATGCTTGCGTCGGTCAGGTCGAATTTTACGCCGCCCAGCACGTTGGCCGAATAGTGGACGCGGTTGCCGCTGAGCGCTTCCAGGATGTCCATGACCGTTTCGCGGTCGCGCCAGGTGTACATGAAAAGAGTGTCGAAGCCGGCATCGTGGGCGGCTACGCCCAGCCATAGTAAATGGCTATGGACGCGCTCCAGTTCGGCGATGATCTCGCGGATGGCCTGGGCGCGGGCGGGCACTTCCACCTCAGCCAGTTGCTCCACGCCGATGGCGTAGGCCGTGGCGTGAATGTGGGAGCAGATGCCGCAGATGCGCTCCAGCAAATAAAGATTCTGCGTCCAGTTGCGGCTTTCGGTGCCCTTCTCGATGCCGCGGTGGGCGTAGCCGAGGCGCACCGTGGCCGACGTCACCGTCTCGCCTTCCACGGTGAACTCGAAATGGCCGGGTTCTTTCAGAGCCGGGTGTTGCGGGCCGATGGGGATGATAAAGCGTTCGGAGGCTTGCGCGTTCATGGCATTCCTTGGCTCAAGTGGTCGATCAGGCGGGCTGGAACTCTTTCCGCAGCGGGTAAACGTCGTCGGGCCAGTCGTCGGGCAGGAAGAGACGGCCGCCAACCGGCGCGCCGCTGATGCCTACGCCCAACACCTCACCCAATTCCTGTTCATAGATGCCGGCCAGCGGGATCAGGTCGCGAATGGTGGGCACGACCGGCTGCTCGCGCGGCACTGTCACCTGGAGCGTGACGACGGCCGCGCCCTCGGCGAAGTAGTAGAGCACCCACAGCGCGCCGGTCTCCACCCCTGGATCCAATCCGGTGATGGCCACCAGGTAGCCCCAACGCGCTTCCACCAGCGCGGTGATGGCCGGCAGCAAATCGGCCGCTTCAATTGTCACGTTGATCCGGTTGGTCTGCGGGCGCGTTACCTCGCCCAGCCATTGCGCCAGAATGGTCTCAGCGCGTTCCAGATAGTTCGGCCCGTTCATCGATTAATTCCTCTTCGGGCGTCGCGCCCATGTCGGCTAACAGGTGATCGATCTCGGCCGCGCGTTGCGGCTGCAATTGCTTCAACAACGCCGCCACGCCGTGGATGACGGCTTCGGGGCGGGGCGGGCAGCCCGGAATGTAGGCATCCACCGGGATGACCGCATCGACGCCGCCGAGGATGTTGTAGCAGCCGCGAAACGCGCCGCCGGAGATGCTGCACGTGCCCACGGCCACCACGAATTTCGGCTCCGGCATCTGCTCGTAGATGCGGATCAGCCGCTCCCGCGATTGGCGCGTGACCGGGCCGGTGCAGACGAGCACGTCGGCGTGGCGCGGGCTGCCCTGGAGCTTGATGCCCAGTCGCTCCAGATCGTAGCGCGGCGTCAGCGTGGCTAGTATCTCGATGTCACAGCCGTTGCACGAGCCGCTGTTGTAATGGACCAGCCAGGGCGAATTAGCCAGCGCCCAATTGCGCACGCGCTGGAGCAATTGCCTGAGATTCTGTGTGGAGCCTTGAATCATCATGTCGTTTTTCGCTGCTGCCCCTGACGAGGGGGCGGCTAACTGAGCAACAGGATCAGGAGGGCGACGGCTAGGCCGCCCAGATAGAACAACAGCGCCGGCCACATGGTCGCGGCAAACCCAACGCTGCCCCCGGCCAGCCCGGCCGTCGCCAGCACCAGCGCCCCCAGATGGAGCACGGCAAAGAACAGGGCCACGATGAAAAAGCGACGGTAGCCGGGCGCGGCCTTGGTGGTGGCGGCGATTTCGCCGCCGGCGTAGAGGCTCGATTTGGCCGTCGTGCGCCGGGCGGCGGGGGCCATCAGGCGGCCGAAGCCGTACAGGACGATGACCAGCGCGATGTAGATCAGAAAGGCTACCGGCGGAGTCAGGATAATGCTCATCAGTCGTTTTCCCCCAGGTCAGGGTATAAAAGCTTGTAGCAGATCGGCCGCCGCCGGGATCGTGAGCCGGGCGGCCAAAATGGGCGCTACGCCCAGGATCAGGATCGCGAGCGCCAGCAAAACCAACGGCGCGGTCATGGACATAGGTACCGCCCGACCGTTGGCGACGGCCGCCGCCGGTTCACGCCGGTAGAGCAGGTTAATGATCGGCGCGTAATAGCCCAACGACAGGACGCTATTGAGCGCGGCGATGACCAGAATAGCCAGGATGGCGACGTCACGGGTTTGCGCCCCGGCGATAAAGATTTGCCACTTCGACATGAAGCCCACCAGCGGCGGCAGCCCGGCCAGCCCCATGAGCGCCAGGCTGAGGGTCAGGGCGATCAGCGGATAGCGGCGGGCCGCGCCGGACAGATCATCGATGACCAGGGCGCGATGGGAATGCTCCCCGGCCGCGCCCAACTGGTGTTGCAGGCCAAACAGCAGCGCGCCGACGGCTAAAAAGGCCAGACCCTTCATCAGCCCGTGGCTGAGCAGATGGAAAAAGCCGGCCTGCGCCCCCGGCTCCGTGCCCACGTAGAGGGCAATGCCCAGGCCCAGGATCATATAACCGACGTGGGCGATGCTGGAGAAGGCTAGGAGTCGTTTCACCTGCTGTTGCCGCAGGGCCATCAGATTGCCCAGGAGCATGTTGAACAGGCCGAAAGCGATCAGCAGGCCGCCCCAAGTGACGGCCGCGCCGGCCAGCGCCGAGAGCGAGCGCAACAGCGCGATCAGCCCGGCCTCGATGACCACCGCCGACAGGATGGCGCTGATGCCGCTGGGGGCCTGGGCGTGGGCGTCGGGCAGCCAGGTATGGAGCGGGACGAGGGCGATCTTGACCCCGAAACCGATGACGAACAGGACGCCGGCCGTCAGCCACAGGGCCACGCCGGTTGACGCCGGCTCCAGCGCCGCGCGCACGGCCAGCACGTCGAGCGTCCCGGTTGACAGCAACACCAGGGCGATAGCGAAGAGGATGAACACCGACCCGACCGAGCTTTGCACCAGATACTTGAAGCCCGCCTCCAGCGACGTGCGGTCGTGGGTATAGAAGGCGACCAGCGGGTAGGACGTGATCGCCATCGCCTCGAACCACAGCCACAGGTTGAACAGGTCGCCGGCGCTGCCCAGGCCGATGATCACGCCAGTCAGCAGCAGCAACAGCGCGTAATGCTTTTCCGCGCCGTCGCTGCGGCCGATGTAAGGCCCGGCGTAGAGCAAGATGGCGGTCATCATGGTCATTACCAGCGCGGCCAGTAGCAGGCTCAACCCATCGAAGCGCATCGTTATCGCGCCCAGCGTCCACGTTTGGGTCGCCACCGGATCGACCGTTACGCTATAGAAGGCAGTCAGCACACGGCCGAAGGCGATCCAGCCGGCGGCGATGCACAACAGGCTCAGCCAACGGGCCAACTGGCGCCGGCCGCCGGTCAGCACGTCGATGCGGCCGATGACGTAGACGAACGGCGCGGCTAACCCCAGCCAGAGAATAAGCCAGACGAACGGCGGCAAGGTCATGTGCTTAAACCCCTTGCAAGATGAGCAATAGCAGTAGCGCGATGGCGCCCAGGATAATTCCGGCCACGTTCCAGTTCAATTGGCCGGTCTGGGACTTTTGCAGCAAGCCGGCCGAGCCGCGCGTGGCCCCGGCGATGGTGGCCGCCGATTGGTTGAAAAGCGATTCGACGCGGCCGAAGGCGGCGGGCGTGGGCGCATCGGGCGCGCCGGAACGCCGCCAGCCGAGAATTAGCCCGGCGATGGTGACGCCGAGGGTGATATAGGTCGATGTTGCCAAGGCCGTGTGGGACGAGATGATGCTATCGATGGCCCGTTCCGGGAGGAGGAAAGCGGTGTGGAACGGCAATGTCTCTTGCAGCAGCACGGCGAACGGCTCGGCCGCCAGCCAGGAAACGGTGACCAAGACGGCCAGCAGGATCACCGGGCCGCTCATCCAGCGTGACAGGGGCGAGTGGTGCGGGGTGGCTGCGCCGGCCGGGGCGAAGAAGACCATCCGGCACAGGCGCGCCGCGTAATAGGCGGTGATGCCCGCGCCGACGACCAGCAGCGGGTAGACGCTCAGCGGGTAGCCTTCCATAGCAGTTTCCAGCAACAGTTCCTTGCTCCAGAAGCCGTTAAAAAACGGCAGGCCCACCAGCGCCGCCGCGCCGATGAGGAACGGCAGCGCGATCTGGGGCATCTGTCGCCACAGGCCGCCCATCCGGCGCATGTCGCGCGTGCCCAGGTGGTGGATGATGGCTCCCGCGCCCAGGAACAGCAGCGCCTTGAAGAGAGCGTGGCTGAACAGATAGAACTGGCTCTCGAACAGCGCGCCCATGCCGACGCCGGCGACCATGTAGCCCAACTGGCTGACGGTCGAGTAGGCCAGGACGCGTTTGAGGTCGTTACTGGTCGTTGCCAGGAGAGCCGCTAACAGGGCCGAGGTTGTCCCGATGACGATGACGGTCGCCGCCCAGCCGGGCACGCCGGCAAAGGCCGGATAGAAACGGGCCAGCAGATAGACGCCGGCGTTGACCATCGTCGCCGCATGGATGAGGGCGCTGACCGGCGTCGGCGCTTCCATCGCGTCCGGCAGCCAGATGTGCAGCGGAACCTGGGCCGATTTGGCCGCCGCGGCCAGCAGAAAGCCGAAGGCGACCACGGCCAGGACACCCGGCGGTAACTCCCCGGCCGCGCCCAGCAGGGTGCTCACCTGGAGATCGGGCAGATAGGCCGCGGCCAGGACGATGCCGATCAGCAGCCCGGCCCCGCCGAGTTGGGTGATGATCAATGCCTTGATGCCGGCGGCCACCGCTTTGGGGTCATCGTTGTGAAAGGCGATGAGGGCGTAGGAGCAGAAGGCCGTCACTTCCCAGAAGAGGAAGAGAAACAGCAGATTGCCGCTGAGGACGAGGCCGCACATCGCGCCGATGAAGATGAGTACCAGCGCATAATAGCGGCCCAACTGGGCCGCCCCGTCCATATAACCGGCCGAAAAGATGACCGTCAGGCTGCCGACCACGGTGGCGATGACCGCCAGATAGACGCCCAGGCCATCGGCCACGAAGGTCAGATCGCCGACGAACGGGCCGAACGGCAGGCGGACGGCCGCCTGGCCGGTGATGCCCCACGCGGCGGGGCGCAGCAACAAAAGCGCCGCCACGGCGGCGACGACCGAGGCCACGGCTGCCAGAGCATGTTGCCGGCGCTCATGCCGGTCGCCGACTAGCCAGACCAGCAGCGCGCCGATCCACGGCGCGCCAATCGCGGTGAGGATGAGAGAGGATGCCATAACGCTTCCTGTCGTTCGATTGGAAAATCAACCGGTAAAAAATGTGCCGACAACGGATTCCGCGGTGATAAATCGAATAGACCATCTCTTATCCGTGTTCATCCGTGTTCATCCGTTTAATCCGTGGTTAAAATTATTAATGGCGTAGCGTCGCCAGTTCGGCCGTGTCCAGACTACCCGTGCGCCGCTTGATCTGGACCACCAGGGCCAGGGCCAGCACCGCGGCGATGGTATCGACGACGATGACCGTCATGCCGATACTCTGGGCCAGATGAATGCGCCCCACGGCCTCCCCGGCCACGACGAGGGCCAGGATGGCCGCCTTGACCATGATTTGCAGGGCGATAATCACTTTGATGAGATGGCGGCTGACGAGCAGCGCATACAGGCCAATCGCCAACAACAGGATGATGCCCAGAAAAGAGAGTTGTAACAGGGTCATCGCGACGCCTCCGTTGCCGGTTTGGGCTGGCGTGTCTCGCCCAGCAGGCTCAGCACACCCATGACGCCGGAGATGACGACGGCGATTTGGACGATGAGGTCCAGCAGGCGGTTCTCCCACACCTGGACGAAGAACGGCGCTTCGGCGGCCACGACGGCGCTGATCCCCGGCAGTTGCGGCAACACCAGCCAACCGAGCAAGCCGGCGGCGACCAGCACCAAAAGCCAGGCGAACGGCCGCGGCACAAGTGAAATCGGCATGGTCTCATCCTCGGCCATGCTGATGGCGAAGGCCAGCAGGACGGTGAGCAGTCCCGCGCCAACGCTCAATTCGATGACCGCCAGTTCAGGCGCGCCGAAGAGATAGAGGAGAATGGCCGTCAGTCCGCTGAGAGCCGCCAGCCATAATGCAGCGGCCAGTGGCCGTGACCGGACGGCCAAAACCGCGCCAACAATCATACCAACGAATAGTGCCGTATAGAGCCCCATATACGCCACCTCCTTATGCTATGACGATAGCGCCACGGAAGCGATTGGCATAGTGATACTTGTCATGGAATAGGCATGACAAACATCCTGATTTGTGAAATAAATCACAAACGAAGCCGGCGGCTAAATATTGAATTGGGTTTCGAGAAGTGTGGGAGAGGGAACGCGGGTCAATGGGTCGAGTAAACGGTTATAAACCGCCAAAATCCGACCGGCGATGATGGCCCAATCGAAGCGCTCGGCGTATTGCCGGGCGGCGATGCCCATCGCCTCGCGACAATCGACGTTGGTCAATAGCTCGTAGATGCGCTCGGCCAGCGCTTCCGGGTCGCGGGTGGGGACGTGGTAGCCGTTGATGCCGTCTTGCACCAGATAGGCCAGCCCCCCGACCTCGGAGGCGATCACCGGCCGGCCCATCGCCATCGCCTCCAGGGCCACCATGCCGAAGCTCTCGTAATGGGAAGGCATGACGACCATCTCGGCCGCGGCGTAGTAGTTGGGCAACACGTCCTGATCCTTGGCGCCCAGGAACAGGACGAGATCATTGATGCCCAGCTCCTCGCGCAAGGCTTGAAGGCGGGCCATCTCCGCGTCGGGGTTATCGGCCCACGGATCGCCGCCGATGATCGCCACGCAGGTGTTCTCCATGACGTCGGGGTAGCGCTGCCGGATGAGGGCCATCGCCTGGATGAGGGTATCGATGCCCTTCAACGGTTCGATGCGGCCGGCGAACATGATATTCTTATCGCCGCAGGGGATGCCAACCCGGTTCTTGGCTTCGGCGCCGGGGATGGGCTGGAAGCGTTGCAGGTCAACGCCGGGCGGGATGACGATGACCTTATCCATTGGCGCGCCATAGAGCCAGTTCAATTGGGCCAGCTCGGCCGGGGTGGCGGCGATGAGGCGGTCAGCCACGGCCATCACGTGGCTTTCGCCGTCCAGCCTCTCCTGTGGGGCGCGCTCGCCCGGTTCGGTGGCGATGCGATTCTTCATGTGCCCCAGGGTATGGAACATGTGGACGATGGGCGTTTCGCCCCAATAGGCTTCCAGCTTTTCGGCTACCATCCCGGAGAGCCAATAGTGGCTGTGGATGATGTCATATTGCAGGCCCTCGGCCGCGGCGAAGGCGGCCACGCCGGCGGCGAATTCGTCCAGGTAGAGGCCCACGTCGGCCACGGGGATAGGCGCTTGTGGCCCGGCGGGGATGTGGATGACGCGGGCGCGCTCGTCCAGGTCGTGGTTGACCATCGGCACGCAATCATCCTGCGAGCGCGTGAACACATCCACGTCGATCCCCATGCGGCCCAATGCGCGGCTCAGATCGCGCACGTAGACGTTCATCCCGCCCGTCTTCTTGCCGCCCAGCATCGCCAGGGGGCAGGTATGGACGCTCAGCATCGCCACGCGCATGTTACCGGGATTCATCATAGGCCACTTCGCTCGACGTGTAATCGAAATAGTTGGGTATCCTGCGCGCCAAAGCGGTATTTATACTCTTCGCTGCCCCGCAGGAAATCGAACTCGTGCCGACCGAGTTGAATGGCGCGCTCGATAGCCGCCGCCGTCAGCACCTGACCGGGACTGAGCGCGGCAAAGGCATTGGGGTCGAGGCCGGAGTTGTAGACCCAGATGCGGTCTTTGTAATCGAAATTGAACAGGGCGGCGGCGCGGCGATCTTCAATCGTCGTGAACATGAGTTGCAGCGTCCCCGCGGCCTGGGCGGCGTGGGCCACCTCGTGGAAGAGCGCGCGCCGGCCATCGTTCAGCCAGTCGCGCTTGTCGAAGGTGCTTTTCTGTAACAGTTCGAGGAAGCTATCAACCTCCTGATCGATGTCGGCCGCCCCATCGATGGTGGTCGTCACGACCTCGGCCCCCTCGGCGCGGCGCAACTTGCGGCTCAACTCGCGCCGTTGCTTGCTGTCCAGCGTCTCCAGGTAGGCATCGAAGGTCGCCGGCAGGGGGATCACGGGACAGACTTCGATGACGGATTCGCTAAATTTGTAATGGGGTTCCTGGGCCAGAGCGGGGAGGATGGTGCGGGTGGGCGAGGCGACGGGCACGTTACAAAGGTCGAGACATCGCCAGGGTGGGGCATCGGCCGCTGTTAGACACGCCAGCGTAGCCTGCCAGACCGCTTCGGCCTGATCAGATGGAGCGATCAGGTCCAAATAGTCGGTCTCTTCGACACAGCCGTTGAAATGGAGGGTGTCGCCCACCAGAAAGAAGCAACCGATGCCGGCGAGTTGGCCGTCATCGTCGCGGGTTATGGCCGTCAAAAGCGAAGCCTCCGGCGGCCGCACGTGGTTCCACCAGGCGCGCTGATAGGCCAACGTCTGGAATGGGGTATCGGTCATGCCGCGGGTCGCCAATGCGTCCCATTCGGCCGATAGGTTGGTAAATGCGGAATCGCCGACAATCAGTTCAGTTCTCATTGGCCCAACTTGGAAGTGCTAACGACAGACTGCAATCATTATAACCTGTCGGCCTACCCGACCACATAGGAATCGCATCAGAATTGATCAATCGGCAAGGCTGGCCCACCGACAGCGGTGGCCCACACGCGCCCGCTGCGCGGCGGCATCGTCACCGTCCGGCCGTCGGCGATGGTTTCGTCCAGCGCCGCGCCGACCGATTCTTCGAGCAGCGGTCCGGCCCCCGCGCCGCTGAGGACGAACGTTGCCGCTTGGCGCGACGGATTGAGGGCCACGACGACCCGTTCTTCGCCCAATTGCCGCTCATAGACACAGGTTGTGCGATCGGCCAGGAGGATTTTGAACGCGCCGCGACGCAAGGCGGCCGAGCGATGGCGCAGGGCGATGAGACGCTGGACTTCCTCGCGCAATTCTGTCTGCCAGGCGTCGGGCGCGTGCCAGGGGAAGGCGCGGCGGCAATGGGGATCGGTGCGGCCGGTCATGCCGATCTCATCGCCATAGTAAATATTGGGCGCGCCCGGTACGGTCATCTGCGTTAGAAAGGCTAGTTTGGCGGTGACGAGATCCTCCTTGGCCAGGGTCATAAACCGGGGCGTATCGTGACTGCCGAGCATGTTCAATTGGGCCAGCACGATTTCCGGATGGTACATCTCGTTGAATATGTGATTGAGTTCGCGCGCGAAGCCTTGGCCGTTGAGCATCTGGACGCGGCCGTAGCCCATCGTGATCGTCTGCGTCTGGTCGAGGCGGCGGCCGATCAGGTAGCCGAAGATGGCGCGGGTGAACATGTAATTCATTTGGGCGTCGAATTGGTCGCCTTTCAGCCAGCGTTGTGCCGGTTTCCATAGCTCGCCGACGATGTAGGCGTCGGGATTGACGGCCTTGCAGCGCCGCCGGAATTCCTGCCAGAAGGCATCGTCATCGATCTCGTCCGGCACGTCGAGCCGCCAGCCGTCTATGCCGCGCTCCAGCCAGTATGTCCCCACGCTCCACAGGAACTCCCGCACCGCCGGATTGTCGGTATTGAACTTGGGCAGCGACGGGATGCCCCACCAGGCGCTATAGTTGGGCGCCTGGCCGGGCACGTAGGCATTCACCGGCCACTCGTGGACGTGGAACCATTCGGCAAAGGGGGATTCGGCCCCGGTCTCCAGCAAATGATGGAACTGGAACAACCCCCGGCTGCAATGGTTGAACACGCCGTCGAGCACGACGCGGATATTACGGCGATGCGCGGCGGCCAGAAAGCGGTCGAACCCGGCATTGCCGCCCAGGAGCGGATCGACCTGAAAAAAGTCGTGGGCGATGTAACGGTGGTTGGCGGCCGAGGAAAAAATGGGATTGAAATAGATGGCGTTAATGCCCAAATCGACCAGATAGTCTAGCCGGCGCTCAACCCCGGCCAAATTGCCGCCCTGAAAGCCATAGGTTGTCGGCTCGCTGCCCCACTCCTGGAAGACGACACCCGCTCCGGCCGCCCCCGCGCTGTCGTCCTCATCGTCACGAGCGAAGCGATCGGGAAAAATCTGATAGAATACGGCATCTTTAACCCAGTCCGGGGTTGAAACTTGCATCATCACTCCTGCGGGTCATCGCTGAAATTGAGCGGCTCCGGTATTTTGATCGTCAATTTTAGGAGTATCGGGCACGAACGCCAAACGGAATCGGTCGGCCCTTGCGAAAGGCGTAAAGAAGGCGACGATAGACTATGAATGATTACAAACAGGGCAGTAGTATCCTTCAACCCCTCCTGATGTTTCTGGGCGCGATCCTGCTGATCGTCTACCTGGTCGGCGCGCTGAACACCGGCAATTGGCTGTGGGTTCTGCCCATCCAGCCCGACTACGAGCCGGCGCGCATCATCATCCGCGATTACGGTCAGGCCACGGAGTTCCGGCCGGGCGATGATGGGTTTGCCGAATTGGCCGCCGCGCTGGATTTGGCTTTTGCCGATTTCTCCAACCTCGATCTGATTCCCATCGGTTTATCCGATGAGACCTTGCAGGATTACAACGAATCGTCGCTAGTCATGGAGATCTACTACCCGCAGGATATTCGCTTCAACTCCATCGTGCGCATGAGCAACGTCAATCAACTGCTGATCCCGATTGATGGCCGCCATGCCGGCAACCGCTACGTCTTTCTGGGGGCCGATGGGCGCTGGCTGACCGGGGCGTTCGTTATGACCAACGATCAACCCATCCGGGATGCGTTGGGTACTCTCGGTTTCGCGCCGGAGGAGTAAGCGATGACCGAAAAGACCCAGGCCATGCGCGCCCTCGAGGGCAAACGGATCGGCTATGATGTGCTGGCCTATTCCGACGAGATGCGCGACGCCGAGGAGATCGCCCGGTCGCTCGGCCTATCGCCGGGCGAGGTCTACAAGACGCTGGTTGTCATGCCGCCGGAGGGGGGCAAGAAGCCGCTGCTGGTGATGATCCCGGCTGATGCCCACCTGGACCTGAAGAAGCTGGCGGCGGCCGTCGGCGCGAAGAAGCTCAAGATGGCGACGCAGCGCGAGGCCGAGCAATTGACCGGCTTGCAGGTGGGGGGCATTTCGGCCGTGGCTCTGCTCAATAAGCCGTTTGCCGTTTACATCCATCGCGCGGCCGAGGCGCTGCCCATCATTTGTGTGAGCGCCGGTAAACGCGGCCTGCAACTTCGCGTAGTCACGCGGGAGTTGATCAAACTGACTAACGCCCGCCCGATAAACGTGGCGACGACGGAACCGAACCCGGATTAAGGCCGGCCGGACGCGACCGGCAAATAAGCGCGATGGGCGAGGGGGTCGAAGAAGACCGGGTGCAACGTGGTGGTGGTCGTGCCGTCATCGAGATAGGCCACGGCCGGATAGAGACCGTTGATCTCGGCCGTGCGGGTCAGCGTCACCGAGGCGGTCATGGTCTCGCCCGGCAACAGTGTGCCGCGCCAGATGGCCCGCCAGGCTTCCAACCGAAAATCACCCTGCGACGCGGCTAACGACTCTTCGATGGCCCCCAGCGATTGGGGCATGGTGAGCGTGGCGGTCATGGGCCGCGTCGGGATGGCGGCGCTATTTCTCAGAACCATCGTGTAGGTGATGAGTTGGGCGGCGAACGGCTCCCCCTTGGGCGAAATGGCGGTGTAGCCCGCCGCGGTGGCCGACAGCGAGGAAGTCGTCAGATCGGGCGCGTCGATCCAGGTCGTGGCTGTTTTGGTGAGCTTGAGGGCATTGAATGGGGCGGTCGATTCGGCCGCCAAGAGGGGGGCATAGCCGATGGTGACGCGATTGTCGATGCGGTGGAACTGGTCGTTGATGGGTGCTGCGGCGGCGGTGTAGGTGAGCGAACGCTCTTCACCAGCGGCCATGACCCCCGACCAGGTGAGTTGACGTTTGGCGCGATCATACGTCCAATCGCCGGCGCTGCTGCGGAAACTCAGGGAGATCGGCAACGTGTTGGTGACCCAGACCCGCCGCGCAACATCGGCCTGGTTGGCGACAACGAGCGAATAGACGCGCAACTCCGACGCCGGGCCGCTGCGCCGGTCAACCGTGAAAGTACTATCGCCGAGGTCACTCAGGTAGCCGAGAACAGCTTCCATCGCTCCGGCCTGCCGCTCGGCCGGTAGTGTCTCGAACGGCAAAGCCCAAAAGACCGCGCGCCACGGTCGGCCGTCAGGGCCTGTTCCGCTCTCGGCGGTGGCGGCAACCGCGCCCTGGTTATGCCACAGGAACGGCCGGGCGTTTGCCGATGGGGCCAGTCCGTCGCTATAGTTCTGATAGGCTCCATACGTCAGCGGTTGGCGGCTGCTTAGTTGCGGGGGAGCGCCCAATCGCTCGTCGAAGAATGCCACCGTCGGCGTGATGGATTCCTGATAGGCGGCCACACCCAGATAGTCACGGGCCAGCGCGGAATCGTGGTGGCGAAAGAGAAAATCCTGGCTACTGAGAAACAGCCGGCCGCCGTGTTCCAGATAGTCGGTTATCGCCACGGTTTCCTGATTTGTCAGCGCCTCGAACCAGTCGTAGCCGGTGAACCAGATCACCAATTCGTATTCGCGCAAGAAGGCGAGCGGTGGACTGCCGCGCAAATCAAACGGCCAGCCGGTTTCCCAGACGTCATACGCCATTCCCAACTCATCGAGCGCTTGCTTATACACGCTTTCGGTGTGGATGAAGCGATCATCGTCAACGATCAGCACGTAGCCGGGGGTCTTGTGGTTAATCGACAGAACGATCGGGGTGGGGGAATCAACAGCATTCGGCCCGTGCGCCGTCAGGGCCAACTCGTGGTGGCTATTCGGCGGCTGTCCGGCGGGCACGTCAACGGTGACGACGGTATCGGCCGCGCCACAGGGCGGAATGGTCAGCGTGGGCGTCAGGACGGCCCGCGGCCACCAGCCACCGGTAGCCTCTATGTCGAACGTTTGGGTCAGCACGGAATTGAGATTGCGTAGCGTGGCGGTGTAGGCGGGTTGGTCGCCGCCCAGCGCGAAATCCGTCACCTGGGCCGGCTGCCAGATGGCCGTCTGGGGATCATCCGGGCCGAGCATTACGTCGAGAGTGGTTTGCATGAGCGCGGCGCGGGCGGCGCGGCCGGAAACGCCCTCCAGACTGAAGCCGAAATAGAGCAGCCGGAACGGCTCGCAACGCCGCGACAGCAGGGCGGCGGCCGTGCCGTCGGGGTAGAGCAAGACCGGCTGGGTCAGCGAGCCATCCCGTGGGGCCACGCGGTCGGGGGCTGTCTGGTTGCCCGCGCTGTCGGCCCCGTTCAATGTCAATTGATGCGCGGCAAAAGGGGTGTCCGGCGCGCCATGCAGCGGATCGGCCGGCGATGAATCGGCCAGCCATTTGGCTTTCAGGTGGCGCGACCACCAGAGAGACATCGAGCCGTTGACGCCGTCGTAATTGGCGACGTTCTGCCCAGCAACCAGTAGCTTCCCGCCCAGCCCCAGATAGTCGCTGATCACGCCACTGGCCCCCAGATAGCCGGGCGAGTCGTTGGGGGCTGACCACAGGACGGCATCATAGACCGCCAACTGTTGCACGGTGGGCAATGGCGCGTAGGGATTGGTGATCGACCAGCGGTCGGCGAAATAGTTGTTGTCTTCCAGCGCCTGATCGTAGTAGTCGGCTTGCGAGCGATATTGCCACGGGCCGGAATCGATCAACAGCAAACGCGGCCCCGGTGTCAACGCCAGATCGACCGCATGGGTTTGATCGGCGGCAATCGTCACGTCGACTGACACCAGACGGAAGCCGGGCACGCGAGCCGTGACCTGGTACTGCCCGGTGGGAAGGCGAAAGGCATATCGGCCATCCGGTTGTCGCGCCGGCTCCGGGACAGGCCGGCCGGCGGCCGTGGTGATCTGAATCGCGCCCTGTAGCTGTTCCCCGCTCCCGGCGTGGCTGAGCTGGAGCGAGAGATTCCCGGCCGGCAAGGAGTCAAGTTCAACATCGTTCACGACGACGTGGCCGGGAATAACCTCTACTTTCCGCACGGTGCCGGGCGAGTAGGCAAAGGCGGCGGCTTGCAGGTCATAGCGACCGGGAAGGGCCTTCACCTCGTAGCGCCCCTGAGGGTCCGTGACGAGCGCCACCGCGCGGCCGGCGGGCGTAGTAACGGTGATGGTGGCCGCGACCGGCGCGCCGGTTGGATCGGATATTCGTCCGGCCAACGTGCCGGCGGCGGCCAGCGGGGCGACGGCGGCATAGGCATCCAACCGCCCCCAGCCGCGCGCCAGATCGTGGACAGGGTTGCCGGCGGCGGCGGCCAGCCTGCTCTTCACGTCACCCGGAGAAAGACGCGGTTCGGCCGACAGCATGAGGGCCACCGCGCCGGTCACGTGGGGAGTCGCCATCGACGTGCCGTTCATCAGGGCGTAGCGATCATTGGGGTAGGACGACAGAATTTGCGCCCCCGGCGCGCTGAGCAGCGGCTTTGGCTCGGCGGTCAGAGGGGACGGGCCATGGGACGAAAACCAGGTGACGGCCCCCGTCGCGTCGGTGGCGGCCACGCTGATCGCGCCGGGGTAGCTGGCGGGGGCGTTGATCGAGCCATCGCCCGGCCCGCTGTTGCCCGCGGCAAATACGGCCACGATCCCCGCCGCATCCAGCACACGCACATCCTCCAGGAAGGCGGCGTGCGCGCCGGACGAACCCCACGAATTATTCACCACGTCGGGGGCCAGCGCCGGATCGCCGCCGGGGGCAAGCAGCCACTCGAAGGCGGCATGAATATTGCTATCCCGGATGATGCCGTGCTCGTCGGCGATGGCGACGCCGATCCAATCCGCCCCGGGGGCGACGCCGATGCCCTTGTGGCCGACGGCCGTGCCGGCGACGTGGGTGCCGTGGCCGTGGAAATCGACGGGAACGGTTTGCGTCGGCTGGACGGTGCTGTACCAGTTGCCGTGATGGACGGCCATCTCGCCCCGGCCGCCACGGTAGTTATTACGTAGCGCGGGATGCTGCCAATCGACGCCGGTATCGACGATGGCGACGGTGACGCCCGCGCCGTCGTTGCCCAACAGGTTCCAGACGGCCGGGGCGCGCATGGCGTCGATTGACCAGTTAGCCGCCTCGCCCGCCTCGGCCGTCGGCGCGTCGGCCCACCCGGCGAAGCGAAAGTCAGGCGCGCCGCCGGAGTCTGTCATGGCGACGGCCGGCTCACCGAACGCCTCGTGCCGTTGGTCGATGGTGACGGTGGCGACGCCGGGCCGGGCGGCAAGCTCGCCGGCCAGTTCCGGGGTCACCGTGGCGGCAATGGCATTGATGATCCAAAAGGGACGAACGTTCTGAACCCGGCCGGTCCTGGCAAAGGCCGTTAATTCGGCCAATAGGGGCGTTTGCGATGCCGCGGCCACGCTCTTCAGTTGGTCGATGATGGCCCCCCGACGTTGCACACCGTCGCCAATCCGGGCCGAAGCCGACAGATCGGCCGCCTGCTCCATCCGGATGATGACGTCCACCATGCCCCCGGCAGCATCGTCCGGTGACGCGGCTGCCCGCGTGTCCGGCGAGATAATTTCCGGTTGGGCCGTTGCCACCACCATGAGGCGCAACAACATGAATAGCGCCGCGCCGGCGGCCAGACAGGCGATCAAGATGGGGGCGGGACGAGCCGACATGGGGTTGATTATACTGCCGCCGCGGCCGTAAACCCACGGGCGGCCGGCAACAAAAAAGCCATCCGCGTAGGATGGCTTGTTGAATCGTTACATGCCGTTCGTGGTCGCGGGCTAAAACAGCCCCCAATCGCCGCCGGCCCCTTCTTCCATCATCGATGGATCCCACAGTTCCATGCCGATCTCGACCAGGACACCGCCCGGTATGACCTGATTGCCCACCATGCGCACCTGCTCGATGAGTTGCGGCCCATAGGGACAAAACGGCGTGGTCAGGATCATGGTGATTTTCATTTTGTCCGTGTCCGGGTCGGCTTCCACGGCCCGCACCAACCCCAACTCCACGATGTTCAAGCCGATCTCCGGGTCGATTACGGAGCGGAGAGATTCCATCAGTTGTTCTTCTTTACTGGCGATCATTCTTGCCTCGCAAAACGTTAATTCATTTCCTTGACAGTGTTAAGGACAGTGGCCGGCTGCCCGCCGGTGTCGATGGTGAACTGGCAGCAACTGGCCCCGTGGAGCATGCAGCTTTCCTGGTGGACGCGCAATTGCAACACGCCGCTCATCAATTGCCGGTCGAAATTGCAGACCTCGGCGTGGGTGCTGCCGATTGACAGGTAAGGGCAGCTATACTCCACCAGCCGATAGCCATCCGGTGTTCGCTCCCACGTCGAGAGAAAGCCTTCCTCGGACAGGAGCTTCACCAGATAGTCGAGCCGTTGCTCCAGCGCCAGGTGCTCAAATTCGCCGCGATGCTCTCGCAGGACGGTATCCACCACCCCCTCGAAGATTTCGGCCAGCAGCTTCTCCGGAAGACGATCTTTCATTTCGTCCAGCAAGCGGCTGGTCAGGCGGACGTAGCGCTTGGGAAACAGTTCCTGGCCCCGCTCGCTCAGGGAGTAGACGTAGTAAGGGCGGCCAACCTTGCGGCGAATGGTGGCCGATTCGATGGTTCCGTCGGCCTGGAGCGCGTTCAGATGGTGGCGAACGGTGACCGGGGAGATGTCGGCCGCTCCGGCCAACTCCTCGACCGTCGATTGCGGCGACGACTTGATCGTATGAAGGATAATATCGCGCGTCGTCCGTTTCTTGTGGCTATATTCGTCCGATTGCATACGCATCATTTTTGGTGGGATAATCGCCTGGGCTTTCTACTGGGGTTAGGGTGAATCGGTTGGACAGAACATTGCTGCCTTAATCGACCGGTATAAGTAAGTCTACTGGACATTATACCCACACTTAAAATTATTCCCCGTCGCATTATAGCAATTCCAACTAACCATGTCAATTTATGGTATTTTTATCATCATTATGATAAATATTGACGCTCTAAGAAGGCCATGCTATAATTCTGACTGCCTGTCCCTTGCAGGCTGCCTATAACAAAACCATTTTTGCGGGCAAGCCATCTGAATCAATCCCCGCAATCGCTTTGAGGAGCTCACTTAACGATGACTGTTGCGTTGGAAATCAATAATCTCCACGTCAATATTGGAGAAAACCGCATCTTAAAAGGCATTAACCTGTTGGTGAAACAGGGGGAAATCCATGCCTTGATGGGGCCGAACGGGTCGGGCAAGAGTACATTGGCCTATACCCTGGCCGGCCATCCGGCTTACGAGCCTTCGGCGGGGCAGGTCACCTTCGACGGCAAGGATCTGCTGGAGATGGAAGCCGACGAGCGTTCGCGCGAAGGCCTGTTTCTGGCCTTCCAATATCCCGTGGCCGTGCCCGGCGTGACGGTCGCCAAGTTCTTGCGGCAGGCCATCAACTCCCGCCGCAAGGCCCTCAACCCCGACGACAAAGGCATGCCCATCCCCGAATTTCGCCGCCTGCTGCGCAATAAGATGGACATCCTGGGCATCGATCAGAAATTCGCCGGCCGTTATCTGAACGAAGGCTTCTCCGGCGGCGAGAAGAAGCGGGCCGAGATTTTGCAGATGGCGATGCTGGAGCCGAAGATCGCCATCATGGATGAGACCGACTCCGGCCTGGACATCGACGCCCTGCGCATCGTGGCCGAAGGGGCCGGCCGGTTGCACGACTTGAATCAGATGGGCGTGCTGGTCATCACCCACTACCAGCGCATCCTCAACCACATCCAGCCCGATCACGTCCACATCATGCTCGACGGCCGCATCGTCGAGAGCGGCGGCTCCGAGCTGGCCCTGCATCTGGAAGAGAACGGCTACGACTGGCTGCGCGAGAAGTATGGCACAGCGGAGGTGGCATAGATGACTGAACAACTCCTGGAACGCGACGTAACCGAAAACGAAATGCTGGCCGGCGTCAATGATGATTACGCCAGCAAGTATGGCTTTGCCGATGTCGAGGATTACGTCTTTAAGGCCGAGCGCGGACTGAATGAGAAAGTCGTCCGTTCGATTTCGGCCATGAAGGGCGAGCCGGCATGGATGCTGGACATTCGCCTGGAGGCTTACCGCAACTTCCTGGATCGGCCCATGCCGGAATGGGGGGCCGATCTATCCGGTATTGATTTCGCCAACATTTTCTATTACATCAAGCCCTCGGCCCAGCAGGAAGATTCGTGGGAGGACGTGCCCGGCTACATCAAGGACACGTTCAACAAGCTGGGCATTCCCGAAGCGGAGCAGAAATTCCTGTCGGGCGTGGCCGCGCAATACGAATCCGAGGTGGTCTACCACAGCATCAAGAAAGAGCTGGAGGCCAAGGGCGT
>CXWJ01000023.1_pt1 | contig 24203 bp, 23 predicted proteins | sample 590841 | NCBI WGS metagenome assembly CXWJ01 (sample SAMEA3498367, study PRJEB10139) | wastewater metagenome | biome: wastewater treatment plant; material: activated sludge | place: Austria | collected 2015-01-21 | reverse complement strand
GACCGGTTGCTGTCGACGAATAGTCGGGGTCGAGCTCCGGGTGGTTCGCGTGTTTGTGGTGCTCCATGTGCGTGAGCCTCGCCACGCGGTAGGGCAGCACGAGCGGGATCGTCGACATGTGGCCGACGAGTTCGTTCAGCCAGCGCAGCTTCGTGCCGGGCTTGGCGATGATGTCGTGCTGTGCCTCGTGCGAGGGCAAATAGGACAGCATGATGTTCAGCGTCGCGATCGGAAACGCCGCCCAGAGCGGCAGCGTGCCGGTGAGTACCAGCGGCCAGAGCGCCAGCCAGGTGGCGAAATTCGCGAACGCCCAGATGACGGCGAGATACGGGAACTTGTCGATGTGGCGGGCTGCGACCTCGCGTTCGCGGCGGATCAGTTCGGCTTCGGGCAGGGCGCGGAGGTCCGTGGTCGCGGCGGCGGTGCTCATGCCCAGCGTCCCCTAATCTGCGCGTAGGTGCCCCAGGCGGCGCCGAGGATGAGGCCGGCGATAAGCGGCGTGAGGCCAAAGGGGAGCGGCGCTTCGAGGTGTTCCAGAATTTGCGCGGTGAGCGGGGCGATGAAGCCGAGGCCGAAGAGGAGCGGGCCGAAGTGAAAGATGGTTTTGATGACGGCAAGCATGGGGCGTCCGATGTCTTGATGGGGGCAAGTCTACCGCATCGTACCAAACGACGGTAGCGCTGCATGTGGCCGTTGGATCGCCTTTGCGGGACGGGCGGGCACGTGCGATGTTGCCGTGTCACCGTTACGCAGCGCGGGAGAGGCATGGCGTATTACAAGGATATCAGGAACGCGGCGGCTACGGACGTTCTTGGTTATGTCGTCGGGTTGTTGGTGCCGGCTTGGACCTTGGCGGGCGTGACGGTTCCGGCTTTGGTGCCCGTGTCGGCGGCCCTGGCCGGCGGTTACGCGCTCTACCGCCGCGTTCGCGGCGACGATACCCATCTCGATTGGGTGCTGGCGGATTGGCCGGCGCTCTATCCTCGCGAGATCGAACGCACGGTTCGGCTGCCGCATCATGGGCGCCGCCGGAGCCTACCGCAAGTGCTCGTGCATGCGAACGAGACGGCAGGGCCGATGAACCTTCGCATTGCGACGGTGGGCGAGCCGTTCGGGTTGTCCAGCGATGTGAGGGCCCGGATCGATGCGATCGGCGCCAAAGTCTTGGTCCAAGCGCGGCGCAGCCCGCACTTCGCGGACGAACAGAACGCGCGACTGGTGCAGGCGGCCGGCATACAGGGCGGCCTCACGCTGACGTTTCAGCCGGTGATGTACTCCGACTATCTGCGTACGAATCTTCTGCTCGACTACCGCGCGGACGGGCGCAGTTCGCTGAGAAGCATGGTTCACGGTGGCGGCGCCCTAGAAGCGCTTCAGGACTCGAAGCTTGCGAATATCTTGGGCGTTAATGTTCTGGTCTTCACAGCTGACGGGACGCTGATCATGCAGCGCCGGTCGCGTGCAGTTGCGTTTCGCCGCGGCGAGCTTGCGCCGGCGGGATCGGGTAGCTTCTCTTGGTACGATGCCACGCACACCGACGGCGGCACCCTAAAGCCGATGACGGTGCTTCGCGAGCTCAGCGAAGAGATCGGTACGGCGGGCGATCAAGGCGCAAGCGATAACCTCGTGTATCTTGGGCTCACGCGCGAGCTGACACGCGGCGGTACGCCCGAGATATTCTTCGTGACGCACACGTCGCGGACGGAGACCGAAATTCGCGCAAGTTGGCGCGATGCCCGGGACCGGTGGGAAGCTTCCGGGCTTGAGATGTTTCACTTCGGGGCGTGTGCGTTCGGAGAGTTGACTTCCGACGACCGGCGACATGCGTTCATGTCGACGGTCGACGCGTTCCTGGATCGGCATTTGGCAGATGCGTCAATACCGTTGCTGACGGCGGTTGCTCTTTGGGCAGATCAGCGGCTGCGCTCGACGGCTAAGCTCCTTCGACCGACGCAGCTGGAGCGCGAGGTCGACAGTCCTGAGCCATGATGCGGTCCTTCAGGGGCCCACATTCAGTAGCGCCGTGAATCGCGCGTCGGTGCGAAGTCTGTCGAAGTCGGGATCGAGGCGCAGCAGTGCCGGTGTGAGCGGCATGGGGGCGGGGCGCTTCGTCAGTGCTTCGATCGCGGGGATGGCGGCGTTGCGGTCGCCGAGCCTTGCCCAGACGCGGGCTTGGATGTCGAGGTAGTAGGCGCCGCTGAGCGCGTCCTTTTCGATGGGCACCGATTTGACGGCGAGGTTTGCGTATTTCGTCGCGTTCGCGCGGTCGCCGAGGCCGGCATAGGCGAGTGCGAGGTAGGAATGGATGTCGGCGCTGTCGGGTTGTTTGGCGAGTTCGACTTTGAGTTCGTCGAGGGCCTTGCGGTCGGCGACTTTCGCGCCCGTCGTATCGCCAGCGAGGCGGCGCAGTTGGCCGAGATAGAGGTTCAGCTCGATCGAGGTGCGGCCGATAGAGCCATCGGCTTCGTCTTGCTTCAACAGCGCTTCCAGCAAGCCGATCGCGGTTTCGGGGCGGCGGCTGAGCATCGCCTGGACGACGATGGGCTCGACGAGCTCGCCGTCGGGGGCGGGGCTCAGACCGGCGAGCAACTTCCCGGCTTCGTCGAGGCCGCCCTGGGCCTGGTGCACCAACGCCTTCTTCGCGACGAAGGGAAGGCTCTCGGGCGCGCTCGGCCAATAGACGAGGGCGGCGTCGAGTTGGCGGCGCGCGCCGTCGAAGTCGCGTGTGGCCAACAGAAGATTTGCCGAGAACAGGCGACGGCCGGCGTGCAGAGGATCGATCGCGATCGTGCGCTCGAAGTAGGTTTTGCTTTCGTCCCACTTGCCTTGGCGGCGGGTGATGCTGGCGAGCGCGGTCAGGACGTCGGCGTTGCTGGGCCACTTCTCGCTCAGCTTTGCGAACCGCTCACGCGCGCCCTCGTAGTCGCGTTTCACCCAGTACTCGAAATAGGCGTCGGCCAGCATGACTTCGGCGAGGTCGGGTTTTTGCGCGAGCGCTTTGCCCAGTGCCAGTTCGGCGGCGGCGCGGCGGCCCTCAGTCGCGTCGGTGCGGTTGAAATAGAGGAACGAGTGAACGCGCGCGAGCAGTGCCCACGCGGCGGTGAAGTTCGAGTCCAGCCCGACAGCCTTGTTCAGCAGTTGTTGCGCGCTGCGAACGTTCGCTTCCGTCGATGTGCGGTAGAGCTTCACCGCCGCGACGTAAGCCTCGAAAGCTTCGGGCTTCGTCACCGGGGTGAGTGCTTGGCGCTCGCTTTGCGCGATCTTCACCTTCAGCGTGTCGGCGACGGAGCCGGCGATCTTGTCGGCGACTTCGCTCTGAACGGCGAGCGCGTTGTCGTTCTTCCGCTCGTAGGTGTCGGACCAAAGTTGCGTACCGGTCGCGGCGTCGATCAATCCGGCTCTGATGGAGACGTCCTGGCCCACGCCGCGCACGCTGCCTTCGAGCACGAGGGCGACGCCCAATTTCTCGGCAATGTCGGCCAGTGTCACGTCCTTGCCCTTGAAGGCAGAGGCCGACGTTTGGGAGGTGACCGTCAGTTCGTTCGCTTTGCCCAGAAGGCTGCCAATCAGCTCCGACAGCCAGTCGCCATATTCGGAATCGTCTTGGCTTTGCGAGCGGTTTTCGAACGGCAGGACGGCGATCGACTTGTCCGTCGGTGTCGGGCTGCCGCCGCGCGTGGTGAGGGCGACGATGGCGGTGATCGTGGCGACGGCGGCAAAGCCGAGGGCTGAGATCAACTTCCAGTTCTGCGCGAGCAGGTTCGGCAGACGCGCGCCGAACGATAGGGTTGAGGCGGGCGCTGCGGCTGCGCCGATCGTNNTGAAGACCTCGATCGTTTCGGCCATCTTGTCGAGGTGGAGGGAGCCGCGCGAGACCAGGCGATCGGCGACGCGGCCGCGGATTGTCTGGCGTACGGCGGCGGACACGAGCGCGCCGCCCGGATCGCTCTTGGCCATCAGGCGCGCGGCGACGTTGACACCGTGGCCGAGGAGGTCGCCGTTCGGTTGCACGACGACGTCGCCGAGGTGCACGCCGACGCGGACCTTCGGTTCGCACGTTTCTGCAAGTTCGGCAGCCGCCTCGACCGCGGCGAGGCTGGAGGCGAACTCCAGCATGAAGCCGTCGCCGGCCGTGTTGAAGACGCGTCCGCCGTGGCTTGTGGCGATGGCATCGACCACGGCGCGCAGCGCCGCCACTTCGGCGGTCGTCTTTGCTTCGTCGGCCTCAGTACGCGCGGAATAGCCCGCGACATCGAGCGCGACGATCGTGGCGAGTTTTCGGGGCAACGCGTTATCGGCCATTGCCGCATGCTATGCCAAGCGCGGCGGTTAATGCCAAGGCGGCTTTCGTACCGGCGCTATACAACGCGGTCGGTGGTTGGCCGGCCGCGTGAACGCTTAAAGAAGCGGGTTACTGCTGCGTCGGATCGCCCGGCGGCCCCGGCGGCGGGGGTGGCGGCGCAGGTGGTGGCGGTACGGGCTCGCCGGGTGGCGGCGCCGTTGGGTCCGTTGGCGGCGTATCGCCAGCGGGTGCGGCCGCTGGATCGACCGGTGCGGCCGGATCAGCTGTTGATTCCGCGGTTTCTTCAGTTGGGGCCGCTGGGTCGGTTGCCGCCGGATCCGCCGGCGCCGCGGCTTTGTTCTGTGTCATGTACCAATAGGCGCCGCCGGCCGCGAGCGCGAGCACGATCAGCGCAATCACCGTTCTGTTCATTCGTTCCCTCCATGCCCTGCGCGACGTTCGCGAGAGCTGAGCGCAACCTAACGGCTCGACCGCTTGGCAACAAGAACGCCGAAATACGGAGACAGGATGGCGTGGCTTCCAATGCCACGCCTTTCACTCAAATGCATACGGCCGGCGTTTTGCGCCGGCCGTCGTTCTGTCGATCGAAAGGCTCGACTATTGTTGCGTCGGATCGCCCGGCGGAGGCGGCGGGACTACGTCCGGTGCCGGGGGCGCGGCCGGGTCGGCGGGCGCCGCGGCCGGATCAGCGGGTGCAGCTGCCGGATCGGTCGCGGCCGGATCAGCGGCTGCTGCCGGATCGGCTGCGGGATCTGTTGCGGCTGCCGGGTCGGTCGCCGCTGCCGGATCGGCGGGCGCTGCAGCCATCTTGTCTTTGTTCATGTACCAATAGGCACCGCCGCCTGCGAGCGCGAGCACGATAATCAGGCCGACAACTTTGTTCATTCGTTCCCTCCAGGTGTTCCCCTCAAGCCCGCGCGGTTCGCGCGAGCGGCGGGAAGCCTAGCGGGTCCGTGGGCCGGCAACAAGCGAGGGGGGCAGGGGGCAAAGCGCCGCGTTTTTTTTGCGGATTTGTGGCGAAGGTCTGGAGCTTTCTCCTTTGTGGGGCCGGTCGCGCCTTTGCGTGCGTTAAGCCGCACCCACCTAGGCGTGCTTGCGCGCGTGCGGGCCATGGGCCAGTTGATGCGTCATGAGTGGAGTCGCAAAGCGGATTAGCCAAGGGTTGAAGCGGGCCGTGGCGTTTGTGCGGGGTGCGGGCGATGCGCGGCTCGACGAATGCCGGCGTGTGGCGCTCAAGATCTTTGGCATCAAGCGGTTGCAGAGGGAGCAAGAGGCGGCGATGGCCGCCGTGCTTGCCGGGCGCGATACGCTTGTGGCGCTGCCGACGGGGTTCGGGAAATCTCTGATCTATCAGGTGCCGGCGATGATATTGAAGCGGCCGACGGTGGTGGTGTCGCCGCTGATCGCGCTGATGGCCGATCAGGAGCGTGCGTTGAAGACGCGCGGGGTTCCCGTCATTGCATTGCACAGCGGCTTGAGCGCGGCTGAACGGCGCGCCGCCGTGGCGCGGCTCGCCAAAGGCGGGCGGCTTGTCGTGCTGACCACACCGGAGACGATCGAATCGAAGGCGACGGCGCCGTTGATCGAGAAGGCGCGACCCGCTCTACTGTGCGTGGACGAGGCGCACTGCGTGTCGGAGTGGGGACATGATTTCCGTCCTTCTTATTTGCGGTTGGGCGAGGCGCGGGCGTGGCTCGGCAATCCGCCCGTGCTGGCGCTGACCGCAACTGCGACGCCGCATGTGCGGGACGATGTCGTGGCGCGCCTCACGCTGCGTACGCCGTTGGTGCTGACGGCACCGCCTTATCGCAAGAACTTGCGGCTTGCGGCCAAGGTCGTGCCGGGGCCGCAGAAGAACGCGGTGGTCGGCGATCTCATCCGCGGTTTGCAGCGGCCCGGCATCATCTATTGNNTATCACGGCAAGATGTCACCCGCGGAACGCGCGGCAGCGCAGAGGCGGTTCATGGAGCCGAAGGGGCGCATGTTGATGGTCGCGACCAGCGCGTTCGGTATGGGCATCGACAAGCCGAACATCCGCTCGATCCTGCACTATCAAGTGCCGGGTTCGCTCGAGGCATATGTGCAGGAAGCGGGACGTGCGGGGCGCGACGGGCATCCGGCCGATTGCGTGCTGCTGTTCGATCCGGCCGATCTTGAGATTCACGAGTTTCTGCAGGCATCGAGCCGGCCCAGCGTGCGCCATCTCATGAGCCTCGAAGCCGCGCTTGTTGCGTGGGCGGGCGAAAAGCGCAAGCCCACCGCCGCGACGCTCGCGGTCTCGGCAGGCGTGCCGCAGCGCATCGCGGAGTCGCTGATCGTTGATCTGCAAGATGCCGGGTTGATCGTGCAAGGCAAAGACGGTGCGATCAAACTTGCGGTGCAGCTCGCTGCGTTCAGGACAGGCGCGCGCGAACTCGTAGCGAAGGTGAAGACGTTTCGTTTCGAAGGCGAGCGTAAACTCAAGACTGTCGCCGCCTACGCCACGACGGAAGAGTGCCGCAGCGTCTTCATCCGCCGCTATTTCGGCGAAGATTTGCCGCCGCGTTGCGGTACTTGTGACCGATGCCGGGCCGGTGAAGCGCCGGCCGTGCGCGACGAAGCCGTGGCGAAGCAACCTTCGCGCAGGCGGCGACGGGGCGGCCGGTCGAAGTCGCGCTGGCGCGGTCCGCAGCGCCCGGCGCGAAGCTGAAGGCGCTCAGCGCGGTAGGCGCCAGATTTGGAAACGATTGGTCACGCGCTTGTGGAAGTAGAGCGCGCCGTCGGGGGCGTAGCTTGCGCCTTCGACGAAGCCGTCGATGGCGGTGATGCGTTTGGGCTCGCCGAAGTATTGGCTGGTGTGTGAGCGCGTCGCGCGCAACAGCGACGGGCTCTGAAACGGCCAGACGCCTTCGAGCCTGGTGAACGTCAGCGACAAGCCGTCGGCCGAGAGGGCGGGGGCGTATTCCAGCGCATCGGTGTTGAGGCGCGCGAGGATGCGTTTGCCGCTTGCGTCGGGCTCGAAACCGTTCACGCCTTGCTTGGCCAGATAGAGGTCAGCGTCATCGGGCGTTGCTTTGCCGGAGAACGAACCCTCCGCGTAGACCATTGAGCGGCCGTCGGCGCTGATTTCCATGTCGAAGATCAGACGACCGAGGCGGGCTGTGGCGAGGCCGGTTTGCGGCGCCGCGTCCACGACCTTAGTGCCGTCGAATGTTCCGCAGAAGACCGATACAAGCGTGCGGCGGTATTCGCGCGGCGACATGAAGCAGAAGCGGCTGTCCGCGCTCATCGTCGCAACGGCGTCGAGGTCGGTCGACCTCGTGCCTTCGAGCAGACCGAGATAGCGAAAGTGGCCGTCGAAGCTTACCTCGGCGACGTGCAGGTTCGTGTCCACGCCCGGGTCGTTGCGCGTGTTGAAGAACAGGAACTTTCCGTCGCGCGAGACGAACGGCTCCATCGCTTCGCCGGTGTAGCTCGCGATGCGCACGGGCTCGGGTGCGGTTGGGGCTGCACCGAGCCAGGCCGTTCCGGCGAGTAGTGCTGCGCCAGCGAGTACGATGGGGATGATTGCGTGCTTCATCAGCCGAGCACAAACCCCTCATACCCATTCGCGACGACTTCGGCGCATTTCTGCCTGTATGCCGGGACGCCGCCGACATAGGGCAGAAACGTTCTTGGTTTGCCCGGAATGTTGGCGCCCATGTACCAGGAGTTGGCGCGGGCCATCAGCGTCATGGCGCCGAGTTCGTTGACGTGGGCGCCCCAGGCGGTTTCGGCGGCCTCCGTCGCTTCGATCGTTTGCTTTTTGCGCGCGTCGAGGTCAGCGAGCGCGCGGGCGATCCAATCGACGTGGTGTTCGATCGAGGGCGGCATGTTCGTGAGCACGCTCGGGCTCTGAGGTCCTGTGACCGTGAAGAGGTTTGGGAAGCCCGCGATGGTGATGCCCAAATAAGTCTTCGGGCCNNCGCGTAGTCCGCGTTCGCCGTGGAGATGCCCGTCTTCGTGATGCGCTCGATCGGGGCTTGCGACACGTCCACGAGCGTGACGTTGGCGCGGTTGTAGGTTTCCCAGTAGCCGGTATCGACGCAGAGACGTTTCGTACCGATCGGGTGATTTTTCGGCGTGAGAAGGTCTGCCGTCCTTGGGTCTTTGACGATGCTCTTGATCTTGCGGGCGAAAAAGTCGGCTGCGACCTTGTTCGAATTCTCGTCGATGCCGGTGTCCGCGAACCCGCCGAGAATGGCGAAGCCGCCGCGCTGCCAGCGGTCTTCGAGAATCTTTTCGACTTCATCCGGCGGTGTTGCGGAAAGAAGGCGTTCCTGCGGATCGACTTGGCGGATGCCGGAGTTGTTCGCGAGCGCTTGGCTGCGGTAGCGGGCGCGGTTCAGTTTCCAGAGTTCTTCGGTCGCGGGGTCAGCAGCGTGATTGTGTGCAGGCACGGTGTAGTTCGGCGTGCGCTGAAAAACGGTGAGGTGCTTGGCCTGCTTCGCGATCTCGGGGATCGATTGCACGGCGGAAGACCCGGTGCCGATGACGGCGACGTTCAATCCGGTGAAATCAACCTTCTCGTGCGGCCAACGGCTGGTGAAATAGGACTTGCCCTGGAAGTCGGCGACGCCTGGAAAGTCGGGTTCTTTCGGAATTGACAAGCACCCGGTCGCCATGACGACGGCGCGAGCGCTGACTTGGTCACCTTTGTCGGTCGTGACGTTCCAGCGCTTCGTCTGCTCGTTCCAATGCGCGGCGGTGACACGCGTGTTGAAACGGATGCCCGTTTTCAGGTCGAACTTCTTCGCGACGTGTTCGAGATAGTCAAGGATCTCCGGCTGCGGTGCATAGCGTTCGCTCCAGCGCCACTCTTCGTCGAGCGCACTCGAAAACGAGTAGCAGTACTCTTGGCTTTCAATGTCGACTCGGGCGCCGGGGTAGCGGTTCCAATACCACGTGCCGCCGATGCCGGCGCCGGCTTCGAACACGACTGCGCTGGTGTTTTGGTTGCGCAGACGATGAAGCATGTAGAGGCCGCCAAAGCCTGCGCCGACGATGACGGTATCGATGTTTGTGGTCATGGGAAGCGTTCGTTGTTCGGAGATAACGGATCGGGCGAGCGTAAACCTCCGCTAGGCGTGGGCAAGCTTGTCATGTGCGTGGCGAGGGACGAGCGGGTCGGCGGTGCCCGGACGGAAAAACTGCGCAAAACAGCCAAAAGTGCGTGAATTCAATCTAGGACAGAATGTATTGACTTCGTCAGCTATTGTTGTATATACAGTACATCTCGTCAGTAACGAGATACGAAACGGGTAACGGATGATACACAACCGTCTCAACGTGCTTCGGGCCGAGCGGAACGTCTCGCGCAAGGATTTGGCGGATGCTGTCGGGGTCAATTTTCAGACCGTCGGCTACATCGAACGGGGCGATTACAGCCCCTCGCTCGAGCTTGCGCTCAAGATCGCCGCCTACTTCGAGCTGCCGGTCGAGATGGTGTTTTCGCTGAAGCCCTTCGAAGCGCTGACAACCCAACTCATCAAGGCCAAAGGAGGCATCAATGGATAGGTTCCTCACTCTCGGTATCGCCGTGTTGTGCCTGACGGTGCTCATGGCGATCGTTTCCGGCGACACTGTTGGTGTGCCGGCGTTTCGTTCGCTGATGGTGTGAGATCATGACTGCAGCGAGTAAAGAAATGGGACGTGGATCACGCCGGGCACTGGTGGTTTTGGTGTACGGCACTTACGCGGCGATCGCGGTCACGGTGAGCAGCGGCGCGTTCGACGCCCAGGTGCTACCGTCGATACAGGCTGTCATCGCCGGTATTGCCGCATGGGTGGGCGTGTGGATGCTAAGCCGCATGTCGCGCCATTGGCGCTGGGGACAGGCGCCGGACGAGACGCTCGACGAGCGTGAGATCGCCGTGAGGCTGCGCGCCTATCACCTGGCCTACGTGATTTTCAACGCGGCGGTTTTCGTGAGCCTCGTCGTGCTCAGTTTTCTCGTCGATCTCGGCAAGCTTTCTGCGTTCAGCTATTCGCAAGTGAGCGCGTTGCTTTGGGGCGTCTTTCTTGTCGGTTGGACGTTGCCGTCGACGATCCTTGCCTGGATCGACCGCGGCCTGGCAGACGATTGAATCACATGGCACGACAGGACAGAGACATGACCGGCAATCCGCTTACACAGCCGCTGCGCGTCACGATGAACGATCCGCAGTTCGATTGGGCGAGGCCTCGTTTGATGCGTCGGCGCCTGGTGTTGACCTTCGCCGGGCTGCTTGTCGCTACACCGCTCCTGACGTGGGCACTGGACAGCGTCTTCGTGTTGCTTGGGATGCTTGTGCCGTTCGTGCTCGTGATGGGTAGTCTAAACGCCAGCGTGCGCGGTATGACCGAACTGAGAAGCAGCGATCTCGACGAGCGCGAGATTGCATTTCGCGGTGGCGTCTACGCGCGGCTCTATTGGCCGGGTGTCTTCTTGGGCGTTGCAGCGGGCATGGGTTTCATGAATCCGGGTGCATTCGGGGCATATCTTCTGACGGCCGCGGTCGCGCTGTCGGTGTTCAATCTGGCGATGGCGCTGCCAACGCTGTGGTTGGCATGGTCGCTGCCCGACGAACCCGAAGCCTAGATGTACGCCACCGCGTGGCCTTTGGCTTTGCGGTAATGCTGAACGATCTCAAGCGCGCTACGCGTTTGCGGTGCGAGCTCGGCGTCGGACTTGCCGAGCGGCGTCGAGCGGTTACCCCACTTGACGAGGTGGGCGCAGAATGTGAGGCCGCCGCCGAAGGCCGGCATGAGTAGTTGGCTACCGGGTTTGACGCGGCCGTCTTCGATCGCTTCGCAGAGTGCGACGGGCACGGTTGCGGCCGACATGTTGCCGTAACGCTCGACGCTGACGTAGACCTTTTCCATCGGAATTCCCGCTTTCTTTGCGACGAATTCGATGATGCGCAGGTTGGCTTGGTGCGGCACGCAGATGTCGACGTCGGCAGCGGTCTTGCCGGCGCGGCGAAGGACGTCCTCGCTCGCCATGCTCATGCCGCTGACCGCTTTCTTGAAGATCTCTTGGCCCTCGAATTGCCACTCGGTCACGCCGATGAGGCGGTCGGCGTGCACGTAGTTCCCGCCCATGCCGTGAATTTGAAGGATCCCGCGCGACTCGCCGTAGCAGCCCAGGCGTTCCATCTGGACGCCTTCGTCATTGTCAGTGGCTTGCAGGACGACAGCGGCGCAGCCATCGCCGAATAGGACGGCAACGTTGCGGTCGTTCCAGTCCATGAACGGCGAGATCAGTTCGCCGCCGATGACGAGCGCGTTTTTGATCGCGCCGGTCTTGATCATCGCCGACGCGGTCGAGAGACCATAGAGGAAGCTGGTGCAGGCGGTGTTCACGTCCATCGCGCCGCAGCCTTCGGCGCCGGGGATGCGGCGTTGCACGCCCGACGCTTGGTTCGGGCATTGCTCGTCGTGGGTCGTCGTGCCCATGACGATGAGGTCGAGGTCCTTACCTTCGATGCCCGCGCAAGCGAGCGCACGCTTGCCGGCGACCACGGCCATGTCGGTCAGCGAGCAATGGGCGATACGGCGTTCCTTGATGCCAGTGCGCGTCGTAATCCATTCATCGGACGTGTCGAGGAAGGTCGCGATGTCGTTGTTCGATAGGACGGCCGGTGGAAGGCACTTTCCCCAGCCCGTGATGCCGGCGTTCGGCATGTCGTTCCCCTCAAGGCACGTGATTTGCGATGGGGGAGTGTACAACCCCTCTCGCCTGGTGGGCGAGATTCATTTCGCGGTGCATCGAAAAAAAGGCGCAGCGAACTGCCGCAATCGCCCTAGGGATTCTCCCCCAAGGCGAGCGCTATTCTCCCGAAAATGTGTGGTTTGCCGGGCTCCAGCGCCTGTATGGTCGCGGCCGATTCAGAGGTTGGGAGAACCCATGCTTAGAACTGCCGTCCTTTCGGTTGCTTTGTTGATTGCGGCTCCGGCCATGGCGATTGCCGCGCCGGCGCCTGCTTCCGAACTCACCAAACGCATTGACATTCCGCATGAGAAATTCACGCTCGCGAACGGGTTGCGCGTGATCGTGCACACGGACCACAAGGCGCCGGTCGTGGCTGTGTCGATCTGGTACGGCGTCGGTTCGAAGCACGAACCCAAGGGCAAGACGGGGTTCGCGCATCTGTTCGAGCACTTGATGTTCAACGGGTCGGAGAATGCGCCGGGCGACTACTTCGAGCCGCTTCAACAGGTTGGCGCGACGGACTTCAACGGGACGACTTGGCTCGACCGCACGAACTACTTCCAAACGGTACCGACGGGGGCGTTGGAGCGAGCGTTGTTCCTCGAGAGCGACCGCATGGGCCATCTGCTTGGCGCGGTGACGAAAGAGAAGCTCGATAACCAGCGTGGTGTCGTGCAGAACGAGAAGCGCCAGGGCGACAATCAGCCGTACGGTTTGGTCGAGTATCTGCAGTTCGAGAATTTGTTCCCGGAAGGTCACCCGTATCATCACTCGACGATCGGTTCGATGGCGGACCTCGATGCGGCTAGCCTCGATGACGTGAAATCGTGGTTCCGCGACAATTACGGACCGAACAACGCGGTTCTCGTGCTGGCCGGCGACGTCGATACGGCGACGGCAAAGGTGTTGGTCGAGAAGTATTTCGGCGACATCAAGCGTGGGCCCGCCACAAAGACCGTGAAAGCACCGGTAACGACGCTTTTGGCGCCAAAGTCCGAAACGATCACAGACCGGGTGGCGAATACCCGCATCTACCGCAACTGGGTCGTGCCGGGGTTGAACGACAAGGATGCGCCGGCGCTCGACGTTGCGGCGTCGGTGCTCGGCGGACTCGCGAGTTCGCGGCTCGACAATGCGCTCGTGCGCAAAGAGAAGATCGCGGTGGCGGTCACTGCCTCGCTGCAGGAGTTCCAGCACGCGAGCGTGTTCGAGATGACCGCGGACGTGAAGCCGGGCGTCGATGCTGCGGCGGTGGCGAAGCGGCTTGACGAGGTGCTGGCGGAGCTCCTGCGGGACGGACCGACGGCGGACGAAGTCAGCCGTTCGGTTGTCTCCAAGCTCGGCGGTTATATCCGCGGTATCGAGGCCGTCGGGGGCTTCGGCGGCAAAGCGGTTGTGCTGGCACAGGGCGAGTTGTTCTCGAACAACTCGAACTACTACAAGGGGCGGCTGGCCGCACTTGGTTCCCTGACGCCGTCGGCGGTACAGAAGGCCGCGAAGAAATGGTTGTCGCGGCCGGTCTATTCGCTGACGGTTACGCCGGGTGAGCGCACGCTCGATGGTGGCACGCTTGGCGGGTGGCGTACGGCGTGCGCTACGACAGGGTCGAACGGTGGGCCCGCTTGCTACTGGAACCCGGCGGCGGATGAGACCTCGGGACCGACGATGGCAATCGACCGGTCGAAGTTGCCGGAGGTGGGGTCGTTGGCGCCGCTCGATTTTCCGGCGCTGGAACGCTCGAAACTTTCGAATGGCATCCAGGTGATCTTCGCGCGGAGAGCTGCGGTTCCGACAGTCACGATCTCGGTCAGCTTCGACGCGGGCTATGCGGCGGATCCCAAGACTGCGCTCGGTACGCAGTCGTTGATGCTCAACTTGATGCCGGAGGGCACGACAAGCAGAAGCAGTGTGCAGATTGCGGAGGAGAACGAGCGGCTCGGGTCAGGTATTCAGACGGCTGCGTCGCTTGACCGAACTGCGGTCACGTTGTCGGCGCTGTCGGCAAATCTCGGTTTGTCGATCGATTTGCTCGCGGATATCGTGCGCAATCCTGCCTTTGAAGCCGGTGAAGTCGAGCGTCTCAGGGCGCAGCAGCTGTCGCGGATCTCGTCGGAGTTCAACAACCCGAACGCGATCGGTTCGCGCACGTTGCTGCCGGCGCTTTACGGTGCGGCGCACCCCTACGGCGTGCCGCCGAGCGGGCTCGGCGATCCGGCCGTCGTTGCGAAGGTTTCGCACGACGATCTCAAGGCGTTCCATGCGGCGTGGCTCAGGCCTGAGAAGGCGCGCATCGTGGTTGTCGGCGACACAACGCTTTCGGAGGTCACGGCACTGCTCGACAAAGCGTTCGGTAATTGGACCGCGCCGTCGTCGATCGCCGGGACAAAGTCGTTCAGCGCTGCGATCCCGAAGGCGAGGAAGCGCGTCATCTTGGTGGACCGGCCGAAGTCGCCACAATCGGTGATCCTGGCGGGTCAGGTGCTCGATGCGAAGGGCACGGACGACTTGGTCACGTTGCTTGCCGCGAACGAGGTCTATGGCGGGAACTTCCTCGCGCGCATCAATATGAACCTGCGTGAAACGAAAGGCTGGTCCTACGGCGTGCGCAGCGGCATCAACTTGAATGCCGAGAGCGTTCCGTTCGTCATCACGGCGCCGGTGCAGAGCGACAAGACGGGCGACTCGATGAAGGAGCTGATCGGCGACCTGACTGCATTCCTTGGGCCAAAGGGCACGACCGAGGAGGAGCTGGTACGCACGGTAAACGGCAACGTTCGCCGCTTGCCCGGCAGCTTCGAGACCACGAACGCGGTGTTCGGCGGTGTGACGACGATCCTGAACTTCAATCGTCCGGACGACTACTACGAGCAGCTGCCGGCGAAGTACGCGGCAATGAAGACCTCCGACATCGATGCGGCGGGGCGGGCGAAGCTCGACGTGGACAAGTTGCTATGGGTCGTTGTGGGCGACGCGTCCGTCGTGAAGTCGCAGCTTGAGGCGCTCGGCATGCCGGTCGAGGTGGTGCCCGCGCCCGCGATGGGGAAGTAAACCCAACATTGTACTAATGCATGGATCGGCGGCTGCTCTGCGCGGCCGCCGTTTTCATTGGTTCCCGAATCGAAGTCACACCGCGCTGATCCAGGTCAACGTCCGACAGTGCGGTGCAGCACGACGCATAGGGGGCTTGGCCACAGCGAGACCGACCATTAAGCGCTTTTCCTCTTGCGCTCCTCCACGATTGGTAGTGACGATAGAGGCGCCTGGTGACGAGTTGGGCGTGCCTTTTTCGCGGTTGCGCCCCCGGGCTTCATGGGAGCGACCTCAATGGCAGACAAGAACGGTAAGGGAGGACATGGGCCACGTTGCGTGGCCCTGGTCGGACCACAGGGCGGCGGCAAGACGACGCTGCTCGAGAGCATGTTGTGGATCACGGGAGCTGTTACCCGAAAAGGAAGCCAAGCCCAAAAGAACACCGTCAGCGACGCGTCGCCCGAAGCGCGCGATCGGCTGATGAGCGTCGAGGTGACGCCCGCGACGACGACCTATCTGGGCGATCACTTTACGTTTCTCGATTGTCCGGGATCGATCGAATTCCAGCAGGAGACGTTGAACGCCCTGGCCGGTGTCGACGCGGCCATTGTGGTGGCCGAACCCGATCCGACCAAAGCCGCCCTGCTGCAGCCGCTCTTGAAGCGGCTTTCTGATCTTCAGATCCCGCATTACCTCTTCGTCAACAAGATCGACAAGGCACAAGGCCAAGTGCGCGATCTATTGACTGCACTGCAGCCTGCATCCGCACGGCCGCTGGTGCTCAGGCAAGTGCCGATCTGGAAGGACGGGATCGTCACCGGCTTCGTGGATTTGGCGCTCGAGCGCGCGTTTGTCTATCGCGAGCATGCGGCATCGGAAGTCGTCGCAATTCCATCCGACATGAAGGATCGAGAGCACGAAGCGCGCTATCAGATGCTGGAAAAGCTCGCGGACTACGACGACCATCTGATGGAGGAACTGCTCTCGGACGTCGAACCGCCGCGGGACGAGATCTTCGCCGATCTTTCGCGCGAGCTGGCGGATGGGTTGATCGTGCCGGTGCTGCTCGGTTCTGCGGAGGGCGACAATGGTGTTCGCCGCCTGTTGAAGGCGCTCCGCCACGAAGTTCCGGACGTTTCCGCGGCGGCAAAGCGGCAAGGGCTTGAGGCGAACGGCGGCGACGATCCGGTTCTGCAGATCGTGAAGACATATCACGGCGCCGGCGGGAAGCTCTCGCTCGCGCGCGTGTTCAAGGGCGTGCTCAAGGACGGCGCGACGCTCGCAAACAGCGGCGGTGCGGAAGAGCGTTGTTCCGGACTCTTCTCGATGCAGGGCGACAAGACGACGAAGGTGCCGGCCGCAGGTGCGGGCGATCTGGTCGCTATTGGCCGCCTCGAGAAGGCGCAAACCGGCGACACGCTGGCCGCGCCGAAGGCCGTGAAGGCGCTCAAGCGCGGCGAGGTGTTGCCGCTTGTCTACAAGTTTGCGATCAAGGCCGCGAACCGTAACGACGACGTGAAGCTCTCCGGCGCCATTGCGAAGCTGCGCGAGGAAGATCCCGGGATCGTCTTCGAGCATGTGGCGGAAACGCACGAGGCCATTCTGTTGGGTCAGGGCGAGGTGCATCTGCGTACGGCGCTCGCCAAAACCGAGCGGAAGTTTGGTCTCAAACTAGCTTCGCACACGCCGCATGTCGGCTATCGCGAGACGATCCGCAAGTCGACCGAACAGCGCGGACGGCACAAGAAGCAGTCGGGCGGCCACGGCCAGTTTGGCGATGTGGTGTTGCAGATCAAGCCGCTGCCGCGGGGAAGTGGATTCGAGTTCTTGGATCAGATCTCGGGTGGCGTGGTGCCGCGGCAGTTCATTCCATCGGTCGAAAAGGGTATCCGCGACTACTTGCACAAGGGACCGCTGGGCTTTCCGGTCGTCGATGTGTCGGTGGCGCTTACGGATGGCAGCTACCATACGGTCGACTCCAGCGACGCGGCGTTCCAGATGGCAGCGAAGGCAGGCATGTCGGAGGGCATGGCGAATTGTTCGCCGGTGCTGCTTGAGCCCATCATGGCGGTCGAGACGCATACGCCCGCGGAGCATACGTCGCGCATCAACCAGATCATCACAGGCAAGCGCGGGCAGCTTCTGGGCTATGATGGGCGGCCGGGTTGGCCCGGATGGGATACGGTGCAGGCGCACATCCCCGAGTCCGAGCTGCAGAACTTCATCATCGAACTCAGGTCGGCGACGCAGGGTGCAGCGACATTTACCTACAAGTTCGATCACTTGTCGGAACTCACGGGCAAACTGGCCGAGCACGCCATTGCCACGCGGGCGCAGGCCGAGGCTGCCTGATTATTCGGCGAAACTGTGCGGGGGAGCACATCAACGCTCCCTCGCGCCGCCGTGATTGGTCCGTTTGGGCCCTTCTACGTATCTCCTTTCGCGGACAAGGAGGATCTTCATGGTCAGTCGTAGAACGCTTTTGGGCAGTGCCGCGCTTGGTGGCGCCGCCGCGGCTGTGGCCGCGACGTTCGGGTTTAGGGACTCTGAGGCGGCGTCGCCCATGTCGAAATTCGAGATCAGCAAGACGGACGCGGAGTGGAAGCGGCAGCTGACGCCGGCGCAGTACTACGTGCTGCGCGAGCATGGGACGGAGCGTGCGGGGACAAGCCCGCTTGACCGCGAGAAGCGCAAAGGAACGTTCCACTGCGCGGGTTGCGATTTGCCCCTTTTCGCGTCGGCTACGAAGTACGACAGCGGGACCGGTTGGCCGAGCTTTTGGCAACCGCTGGCGAACGCCGTGGGGACGTCCGAGGACAATACTTTGTTTATGACGCGGATCGAGGTGCATTGCCGGCGCTGTGGCGGGCATTTGGGTCATGTGTTTGACGACGGACCGGCGCCGACCGGCAAGCGCTATTGCATGAACGGTGTTGCGATGACGTTCAAAGCGGCGGTGGCGTGATGCGAACGTTCAGATTTGCGCGGGTCGTTGTGCTTGCTGCCGTGGCCGGCCTTGCCGTCTTTGGGTTGCGGTTCGCCGATACCGTCTTGGGCGTGCGCGCGGCGGACGCGCCTAAGGCTCAGGCCGGGACCGAGGTTGCCATTTTTGCCGGCGGCTGCTTTTGGTGCGTGGAGGCGGACTTCGACAAGGTGCCGGGCGTGTTGTCAACGACGTCCGGTTACATCGGCGGGCGGACCGCGAACCCGAGCTATGAGCAAGTGTCGTCGGGCGGGACGGGCCACACGGAAGCGGTGAAGATCGTCTACGACCCCAAGATGGTTTCCTACGACAAGCTGCTTTTCGTATTTTGGCGCAATGTCGATCCGCTCACGCGCGAAGGGCAGTTCTGCGATTTCGGTACGCAGTACCGGACCGGTGTTTTCTACGTCAACGAGGTGCAAAAGGTCGCGGCGGCAGCGTCGAAGGCGGCGATCGAGAAGTCCGGACGGTTCAAGCGGCCGATTGTGACGGAAATCGTGGCGGCGGGGCCGTTCTATGCGGCCGAGGACTACCACCAGAATTTCTACAAGACCAATCCGGTGCGCTATAACCTTTACCGGTTCAATTGCGGCCGTGATGCGCGTCTTGAGGAACTCTGGGGCAAGGAGGCGCGCGGCGGCATCAAATAGAGGTGCCATGTTCGCGGTCGAGAAAGTCTCCGGAACGAAGACTGAGATTTACGAGGAGCTCGTGCGTCAGGCGCGCGGGCTCCTGCAAGGCGAACGCGATCTCATTGCGAACGCAGCCAACGTTGCCGCGTTGATCTCGCAGATCGTGCCCGATCTCAATTGGGCTGGCTTTTACTTCGTGAAGGGCGGCGAACTTGTGCTCGGTCCGTTCCAGGGCAAGCCCGCCTGCGTGCGGATAGCAATGGGAAAGGGCGTCTGCGGGACCGCGGCTGCGCGGCGCGAAACCTTGGTGGTTGAGGACGTGCATGCGTTTCCGGGGCACATTGCCTGCGATTCCGCGTCGAACTCGGAGTTGGTTGTGCCGTTGATCAAGGGTGGCAAAGTATTCGGCGTGCTTGATCTCGACAGCCCAAGCTTCGCTCGCTTCGATGCGGAAGACCGGCGCGCGTTCGAGGCTTTGGTCACAGCTTTTGTGGAAGGTACGGATTTCTGATGCTGGAACTCAGACCGAATTGCGAATGTTGCGATCGCGACCTTCCGCCGTCGTCAGGTGAGGCGCGGATTTGCACTTTCGAGTGCACGTTTTGCGAAGCCTGCGCGACGAATGTGCTGAAAGGGCGTTGCCCCAACTGCAGCGGCGATCTCGTACGAAGACCGATACGGCCGGCGGCCGCGCTTGCGAAGTTTCCGGGGTCGACGAAGCGCGTGTTGAAGGCGGAAGGCTGTGCGCGCTAGCTGAGGCTGCGGCCGCGCTAGTGCTGGCTCCTGGGCAGTCGAACGGTGAAACCGTCCAAGTCGTCCGTTACTTTGATTTGGCACGCGAGGCGGCTGTTCTCTTCCACGCCTTCGGCGAAGTCGAGCATCGTCGTTTCCATTTCCTGCTTCGGTTCAAGCTTCGCCGCCCACGCAGGGTCGACATAGACGTGGCAGGTGGCGCAAGCACACGCTCCGCCGCAGTCGGCGTCGATGCCGGGGATCAGATTCTTCACCGCCCCTTCCATCACGGACATGCCGGATTTTACCTCGACGACGCGTTCCTTGCCGTTGTGCTCGATGTATTTGATCTTGGCCACGTCTCTTTTCGCTCCGGTTTCAAGGCAAGGAACACGGCGCCGCTTCAAGCGGCGACGCGCACGGGAAGTTCCGTAATGCCGCGCACGAAGTTCGAGCGAAGCCGAACCGGTTCGCCCATCACTTCGACCTTCTTGAAGCGCTTCAGAATTTCTTCCCAGAGAACGCGCAGCTGCATTTCGGCAACGCGGTTGCCCATGCAGCGATGAATGCCGAATCCGAACGACAGATGGTGGCGCGAGTTCGGGCGGTCGATAATGAACTCGTTCGGCCGGTCGATCACCTCATCGTCGCGGTTGCCCGAGATGTACCACATCACGACCTTGTCGCCCTTGGCGATACGCTTGCCGCCTATTTCGGCGTCCTGCAAGGCTGTTCGGCGCATATGGAGGAGAGGCGTCTGCCAGCGAATGATCTCGGGCACCATCTTTGGGATCAGCGAGGGGTCAGCTCGGAGTTTACGGAACTCCTCGGGGTTTTGATTGAGCGCTAGAACGCCGCCCGAAATCGAGTTGCGCGTCGTATCGTTGCCGCCGATGATCAACAGGGTCAGGTTTCCGAGGAATTCCATCGGATCGTTGACCATATCCTTTGTTTGCGGATTGTGTGCGAGCAACGAGATGAAATCGGCAGCCGGTGGCTTAGCGGCGCGCTCTTTCCAGAGCGCGGTGAAATATCCCAGGCACTCCATCATGATCGCTTTACGCTGAACTTCGGTGAGCGTGGCGTTGCCGACGAGTTCAGACGATGTCGCAACGTCCGACCAATACGGCAGCTTGTGACGCTCCTCAAACGGGAAGTCGAACAGCGTCGCCAGCATTTGGGTGGTCAACTCAACGGATACCCGTTCGACCCAGTTGAAGGTTTCGTTGCGGGGAAGCGCGTCAAGAATGGCGCCCGCGCGCCGGCGAATCAGATCCTCGATGTCCGATAGGCGCGCTGGCGACACCGCCGGCGTGACCGCGGCCCGTTGCACGTCGTGCAACGGCGGGTCGTGCGAAATGAAGTTGCCGGGAGCGAACTCCGGCAGCTGATCGCCGATGACGACATTGCCTTCGGACGAGAAGACCTTGTGGCTCGTGTCGACCTGCATGATGTGGTTGAATTTCGTGATCGACCAGTACGGGCCGAACGGGCTTGCGGCCGTGCGGTGGACGGGGTCTTCCTTGCGCAGCCGTTCGAAAAACGGGTCTTGGATATCCTTTTCGTAGAGTTCGGCGTTGCTGACGTCGATCTTATCGAGCGGGGTTGCGTAGGCCTCGGTTCGTGCCCGCGCGTTCAAGTCTGCATGCCGCAGGTTCGTGCTCATTTCGTATCACCTCGCGCGCGGCCGTCCGTCTCGACCAATTTAGGCCAAATAGCCTAAAATTGCGACAGCCGCAATATCCGGCTACGAAGTTGTTTCACAGTCATGCAAAAGCGGTTACAGAGGTCGAGCACTTGGCTAGGAAGCACAATGGCGAGCGACACGCGCGAGCGCATCATCACGACGGCACGGCAGATCTTCAACGATCGCCGATTCGGCGACGTCACGCTCGCCGAGCTTTCTGACGAAATCGGCATCGCCAAGGGCAACGTTTGGTATCACTTCAAGGATAAGCGTGCGCTGTTGAGTGCAATCACGGACCAGTATCTTGAGCGCATCGACGCGCGCGAAAAACTGTGGCCGGCGAAAGGTGCCGTCCTGGAGAGCTATGCCACATTCCTGAAGGCACTTCTGGAGGAAATTCGCGACTTCCGGTTCATGTACCGCGACCAGGCCGATTATGGCGAACACTCCAAGCGGTTGTTGAAACGCTTGCCCGCGATTTATTCGCATGTGATCAAGCAACTTGTCGCGTTCTACGCGCAGCTTCGCGCGGAGGGTCACCTTGATATCGAAGACTCTCGGATCGAGGCGCTTGCGATCAATGTCGTTGTCGTGCTGCGCTATTATCTTGAGTTCTCGCGTGAGAGCGGTCTTGCCAGTGCGGCGGGGTCAGGTGCCGTCGCCCGCGCGTTCGCGCAGCACCTCACGCTCTTCGACGACCGGTTGACGCCGATGGCGGCGCGTTACCTCAGGGCCGCGCTGTCTGTCCCGACAGACGCCGGCGTTGGGCCAAAGCGCAAGCAATCAGCCTGAAGAAAGGCCGGACTGCAGGGGGTTATCTGCAGCCCGGCCTCGTCACGCCTTCGCCGATGCTCTTGGGGGAGTGCATCGGCGGCTTTTCGGGACGAGGGGAGCGTCCCGATGCCGGAGCCCTTTTCTGGGGGAGAACCGCTCCGGCCTTAAATCAGATAGGTGCGCCGAGCAGCCTTCTCAAGGTCGTCAAAATGTCCAATCGCGCGCTTGTGAAACGAGGTAATCCCGGAAAACAGCAACACGTTTCGAACCGCGTAGGGTTTCCGGATAACAAAGATAAACCTCGTAATTAGGCCCCAGCGTTTCCGGCAGGACGCGCACCAGCTTGTCGTTGCCGTGCGTGAAATAGTCCGGCAAAGCGCCGAGGCCAATGCCGCTTTCGATCGCCTTGCCCATGGCGATGATGTTGTTGACGTACATCTTCGCGGCGCGCGGGTTGCCAGGCTTTCGGCCGACCTCGGCGAGCCAATTGACCTTCGACAGTTCTATGGGCGCATCGCCGTAGGTGATGACGTCATGGCAGTCGAGTTCGGAGACGCACGCTGGCGCGCGCTTTCGAGCGACATAATCGGGCGAGCCATAGATGTGATAGACGACGTCGAACAGCTTCCTCTGCACGAGATCGTTCTGTACGGGCTGGCGCATGCGAAGCGCCACGTCGGCCTCGCGCTGGTTGAGATCGAGTTCGCCGTCGGCGAGTAGCAGGTGCACGCGCATATCGGGGTAGAGTTCGGTGAACTTTTTGAGGCGCGGCGCCAACCAATAGGTTCCGATGCCGACCGTCGCTGTGACGCGCAGATCGCCTTGCGGGGTTTCGCGGCTGTCGAGCAGTTGTTCTTCGACGCACTGGAGCTTTTCGAAAATGATCTTTGTGGTTTCGAAGAGCTTGGCGCCTTGTTCGGTTAGGTTTAGACCGCGGGCGTGACGCAGGAAGAGTGGGACTTTCAGCTCTTCTTCGAGCGCGCTGATTTGGCGACTGACGGCTGATTGGCTGAGGTCCAATTGCTCGCCCGCGTGCGTGAGGCTTCCGGCCGTGGCAACGGCGTGGAAGACGCGCAAGCGGTCGAGGTCCATGCTCATTCGGCCGCCTCTTTCACCTGGTCGTGGTGGGCCAGGTATTTCTCGGCTTCGAGGGCGGCCATGCATCCCATGCCGGCTGCGGTGACCGCCTGGCGATAGATACGGTCCTTGACGTCCCCGGCGGCGAAGACACCGGGAATGTTCGTCGCGGTCGAGTCTGGCGCGGTCTTGATGTAGCCGTCGGGGTCCATATCGACTTGGCCCTTAAACAACTCTGTTGCCGGCACGTGGCCGATGGCGATGAAGAGCCCGTCGGCGGCAAGATCGGTGTTCACGCCAGTGTTGACGTTCTTCAGTTTCACCGTGGTCAGCGACTTTGGATCGGTGGTACCTTCGACGCTGTCGACGGCGGTGTCCCAGATCACCTTGATCTTCGGGTGATTGAACAGGCGCTGCTGCAGCATCTTTTCGGCGCGCAAGGAATTGCGGCGATGGATGAGTGTGACTTTGCTCGCAAAGTTCGTGAGGAATAGCGCTTCTTCGACAGCGGTGTTGCCGCCGCCGACGATGGCGACTTCTTTGCCGCGGTAGAAGAAGCCGTCGCAGGTCGCGCAGGCAGAGACACCGTGGCCTTTGAACGATTCTTCGGATGGAAGGCCCAGCCAGCGCGCCTGTGCGCCGGTTGCGATGATCAGGGCATCGCAAGTGTAGACCGTGCCGCTGTCGCCTTTGAGGCGGAACGGGCGGACCTTCAGGTCCGCTTCGACGATGACATCGTCGGCAAACTTGCAGCCGACATGCTCGGCTTGCGCCTTCATCTGCTCCATCAACCACGGGCCTTGTATCGTCTCAGCGAAGCCCGGGTAGTTTTCGACATCGGTCGTGATCGTGAGCTGGCCGCCCGGTTGAAGGCCGGCTACGAGCAGCGGCTCGAGCATCGCGCGCGTCGCATAGATGGCGGCCGTGTATCCGGCCGGGCCGGAGCCAACGATCAGCACTTTGGCGTGCGTGGCTTTTGTCATTTTGGAGGTCCCTCTTTGCTCCATATAGGAATGCGGTTTGCTGCGCTGCAAGGTTCTGCGCTGCGATCACGCAGCGTTTACCGCGGTTCGAGGCCGATTTTCCTGCGGATCAAGGCCGCTATCCGCGCGGTTTCGTTGAGTGGCTCGTACGTCCATTGCGCGATTTCGCCTGTGAATTTCCGGGCGATTCCGCGCCGCTCCAGATCGGCGTGGAGGCGGGTGAATTTCGAATCACCGCCGGGGAGGTCCACGATGTAGACAGCCTTGCCGGTGGCTGCCGCTTCGACGGC
>CXWJ01001151.1_pt1 | contig 24290 bp, 55 predicted proteins | sample 590841 | NCBI WGS metagenome assembly CXWJ01 (sample SAMEA3498367, study PRJEB10139) | wastewater metagenome | biome: wastewater treatment plant; material: activated sludge | place: Austria | collected 2015-01-21 | reverse complement strand
CGGGGGATCGGGGGGTGGTCATCACGAGAGTCATTGCCTGTCATCGGATTCCGTTTCTGTTGTCTCATTGCCATGCAATGGATATTGTACCTGATTACTACCCAATCTGCCATTGATTGCCATGGGTGCACGGCCTGCGTGCCAGCGCCGATGCGAACTACCCCGATGTCATCTCCACCCGACTCGGTGGTAGGCCCGGATTTCAATCTCTAGTTCGTCAGGCATGATATGGATATGGCACGCACACGCAGCATCCCCGAGCCGTGGTACTCGGCAATGGTGAAAGCCGGGTTCACCGGAGTCGCCGACGAACCTGTCATTAACAGGCTCTCTGCCGAGTCCGGTCTTGCGCAGACCACCATTGCCAACATCATCGACGGCAAGACCCGGCCCAAAGCCCCGGCAATTATCGCGCTGGCCGGGGCGCTGGGCCGGACGCCACAGACCGTAGCCGGATGGTGCGGGCAAGCCTGGGGCCGACCGACACCCAATCGCACACTGCCCGCTGACGTTTCCAAGCTCACGCGCCGCGAATGGAAGGCGGCCCTGGAGTTGATTGCCTGCTTCGCCGAGGCTCACTCTGACCCGATGGAACTTCGGCCCACGCCGCGCACCGTCAAGGGTCAACGACCCGGCAACAGCTGATCGCACATTCCCCATTCCACGCTCTATCATGAGCGGATGGACATTCAGCCCTACGACCCTTGGACCGACCTCGCTGCCCGCCACCCGAAAATCACACTGGGGCAACGTGATCTGCCGGGGGATGCCTTCGCAGAATGGGAAGGCACCACTCTCTACCTCGACTCCAAGCTCGCCGCCGGTGAGGCCCGCTCCACCCTCGCTCAGGAGATCGTTCACCTGGACGACCCCGACATCGACGTCAAGGAAGCCGGGCAGGTGACTGCCCGTCGGCTGATCGCCTTCGACACCCTCGCGCTGGAGGCCGGGTTGCTGATCCAGGATCGTCTCGGCGCGCTGGCCGACCGGCTGGAAGTGGACACCCTCGCGGTGGTCACCCGCCTACGCGGGCTCTCGCAGGCCGAACGCTCGCTACTCATGGCTCGGCTGGTGGAGGAACTGCCGTCTCCTGCTTAGCTCAGCGCGCCGCCTCCTTCTCGTGGGCGGCGGCGGCGCACGGGTCGCACGGGCACTCGTTGTTGCGCAGGTGCCGCCGGTAGCCGGCAACGGTTCCATGGACACCAGGGTTGATCAGGCCCATCGCGATCAGGTCCTTGCGGATCAAGTCGTGATGACACCCCAGCGCACGGGCGATTTGTGAGATGTTCAGGCCGTCGATGAACATCTGCCCGGCTTCGATCTGCCGCCGCGCGATCAGGTCGTACTGCGGCGTCTTGCGGGGAGGCCGACTCATCGCAGCGTCCCGTCCGGCAAGACACGCAGGGACCACAGGCGTTCGGCTGCCTCGAGATCGCCGGGGCGGGCCTCCCAGTCGGAAAGCGTGTCGATCAATGCGCCCATCAGGATGCTGCACATCGACGTCACGTTCCCGTCCAGGCACTCGAACCAGTGCTTGAGCACGAGCATCCGGTCCTCCCCCGGCGGGACGCAGGTCAGGTCGACCAGTAGCCGGGTGATGAACAAGGTGGCCGCAGCCGGGGAGGGGACTGCCGCGACGCCTGTCGGGTTTCCGTTGGCGTCCTCGGTGAGCTCGTGATGAGTCTGGGTCGCCTCGGCGAAGGGCTGCTCGACGAACGCCCGCTTGCGGCGCTCGTAGTTCGGGTCACCCATTGGGGTGCCAGTTCTCGTTACGCTCCAGCCGGTATCCGGCTGCTGCGGGTATGTCGATGAGGTGTTGTGCGTGCGCAGCCCACGCTGCCCCGAGGGGGGCCTCATCTATGCTCTTCCATCCGCACGCGCAGTAGGCCACTGCATCGCCGCCGAGCGTGCCAGCGATCTGGTGGTCGATCAGGGCCTCAACAGCCGACACGGGGTAGCCGTCGTAGACGGGGGTCATGATTGCTCCAGTTCTTCGAGTGCGGCCAGTGCAGCCTCGGCGGCGGCGCGGCAGATGGCCGGAGCGATCCTGCCGGTACTGAGTGTCAGACCAGCGATCGCCTGCGCCATCTTCTGCACTTTGTGGGCACGCTGCGCCGCGATCACGTACACCTCGTCGTGCTCCTTGGCGATCTGGCGCAGCTCGTTGGGCGACCACACCCGGTCATCGTCACCCACCCAGGTGTCGTGCTCGCCCAACTTCGACAGGAAGTCGGCCACCTCCCGCAGGCACTCGGGGTCGCCGGGGTCCAGCGAGTGCGGCGGTGTGCCCGCCAGTGTCCGAATGGCGGCTGCCGCGTCCAGGTCGGGGCCGATAGGGACGCCCACCTCACGCAGGGCCCTTTCGATCTCTTCCAGGTTCATGCCGTTGCCCCTGGGCCATGAATGGTCACAGCGCATCCAGGGTCGAAAGCGTCCAGCTCGACTCCGAGTGCGGTCGCCAGGGCCAGGGCCTCGGCGTACTTGATCTGACGTCGGCCGGTCTCGGCGTGGTAGAGCATGTGGCTGGTGATCTTCGGCCAGTGCACAACCGCTTTCGCCGCGAGTTGGTCGCGTGTGAGTCCGCGCAGGTGTCGCAGCTCCTCCAGCCGCCTGCCGATAGCCGCGTTGTCGAGCGGGGTGTTCACGGAAACTCCATTGTGTGGTGTAGACTCGTTATCAGGTGGTCGACTTCTCATCGGCTTCCTTTCTGTTGGGTGCCCTTACGGGTGCCAAATGCCGCATGGTGGCCGTCCTCGTTAGGGGGCGGCCATCGTGTTTTTTCGCGTGTGTCCCGTGACTGCCGCAGAAGTGCCGTGACCGCCGGTCCACGGTCCACCCGGCATGGCGCATCTGCTCCCACAGCTCGTCGGGCTCGCACACGAACTCGGCGTGCCGGTTGCAGTCAGAGCGGTCGCAGTGGACCTGGTACCCCAGGCGGATGCTCACGACGTCCCCGCCTCCATCGCTTCGAGGGCTGCGAGGGCAGCGGCGGCAAGTTTCCGCCACTTACCACGAGTCATTTCGTCCGCCTCTCTCCACGACATTGCCTTGAGCCCGTCCTCATCCCGAATTGCCCGCGCCATGGCGGCGATCTTGCGGGCACGCAACGCATTCCCGGCAACCCGATCGGCGTCACGATCGAGATGCCGTCGCGTCTCCTGGATCGCCTCGAACGCTGGCGTGTCGAAGTCGACGTCGAGTTTGCCGTGGGTGAGGTACCAGCCGAGGAACGCCTCAACGGCCCGTATGTCGTCGGGGTTGGACGGGTCCAACCCTCGCACCGACATCTGGGTAGCGGCGATCTCGTCCAACTTCGCCCGGACTTGCTGAGCATACGAATTGCCCTCGGGAAGCATGGAAAGCGGACCGATCAGTGGATGGCCCGCAACCGCGTCCCACGCGAGCGCCCGCTGATTCAGATTGCTGTACTTGTCCGTGCGGAGCGCCTCGCGCACCCGCTCCACCACCGACTCACCCGAGATACCCACCTCCGCATCCAGGATCGCCGCAATCTCCTGCACATCCTCGGCGCACTCGGCGGGCGACTCGTCGGCGGTGTCGGGCGCGCAAGACTCAATCTCTGCCCGTGGACGTCGGCCGGTGGGACTGAGCGGGTCGTCCTCCCACACCATGCGCACCCCGCACACGCCCGGATGGGTCTCAATAGCTCTCCACAGCTCGGAGTATGCGAGGCCGGAATTGATCATTTTCCAATGCTTTTCGGCGATCTGCTGGCCGAGGGTGTCGATCACCTCGGCGATGGATGCGGCCTTGTACGGCGCTTTCGGGATGACCCGACGAGCCGCATCCCACGCCTCCCGAGCTTCGGCGCGGTATGCGGCGAGCGCGGGGTCGTCGCCGACGAATGCACCGGCCTCCGTCTCCGGCACCAGCCGCACGAAACCGGCCGGGACACTGAGATGCACCTCGGGTGTAACCCACCCGCTGGCATCGGTGACCAGCACACCGTAGTTGCCAGGTCGCCGGTCAATCGCTATCCGCCCGTCCGGATGCTGGTACACGTCGGGAATCCTACTGTCGGNNTCAGCGTGATAGGGGACAGGGGTCTGGTTGGGGATGTCGAGCCAGCAAGCAGGACACCGGATTTGGGGGATCGTGTGGCGGCTGATCGGCAGGTCATCAGCGACGGTGCCGTGATTACGCAGGCGCCAGTAGTGGGTGCGGCACAAACCACGCGCACTTTCGGCGGCATGGGGATGTGTTGGCGCACGCCTCTCTCCACGACATTGCCTTGAGCCCGTCCTCATCCCGAATTGCCCGCGCCATGGCGGCGATCTTGCGGGCACGCAACGCATCACGGGCAGCGGTCATCTCGATGTAGTCGGCCTCTGATCAGATGTCGACCGCAGCATCTCGCAGGCGCGAGAGCGAGTACCCGTGCACGCTCGCAGGATTCGCCACGATCGCATCTAGGCAGTCCGAGATGGCCCACAGGTCGTCGGGGCTGGACGGGTCTAGGTCGGTCATCGCACATTCACCTGATGCCGCAGAACCGGATTCTTCCCGCCCAGCTCGGGGTCACCCAGGATCGACAGCTTCTCGAGGGTATTGAACCACTCGCCGGTGTACTCGTGCTGCCACCAGTAGCCGACCCCTTGGGCGGTGAAGTAACTCGCCATCTCCCGGACCAGCCAGGCGTGCAGGTCGTGAGGACCGCCGTAGCCCTCGTCGTAGTGGAGACCGCCGAACCCATCCGACTTGCCGTACCCGTGGACGGTGTCGAGGTAGATGTCGACGTAACCGCGCGGGCGGTAGATCACCTCCGGCTCAGGACCGGCCAGACGTTTGTCCCACGGGTCGTTGGTCCAGTACTCACCGGGCGCGAGCAGTTTGCTCTCGTTGTGGGAGACCCATAGGAGTGCCGGGAGCCCTTGGCCCAGTTTGGCATTGATCCGGTGTTCGTTGATGTGGAAGTCGTACCCCTCGTTCGCGCCGAGGAGCTTGGCGGCGTGCAGGAACACACGCATCGGGTCGATCGGCGAGGTGGCGATCATGGTGGTGGTCAGTGTCGTCGGTTTCTCTCTGTTGTTTGCCAAGGGGTCCGGCACCAACCCCATGCGGTGCCGGACCCCGTCTAGGTGTTCTTGGCGAGCGTGCAGACCGCGCAGACCCGATTCCAGGCGATCATCACGCGACCGCATTCGGGGCAGCGCGGATGCTCACCCACCGGCACGCGAGATCATCTCCCTCACATGCAGCCGCGCGACCTCAGGAGAGGGGACGGCCATTGCCTCGAAGAACAGCTTCTTGATCGGGTCCGGCTCAGCCTCGGCGAATGTGCGCAGCCACTTGGCCTGGCGGACCGAGAGCCAGGAGAACTTCGGCGGGTGGTTGATGTAGTCGGTCAGATAGACTTCCGACTTGCGCAAATCCTCCAGCCCTCCCTTCATCTCAGCGCGGACGACGTACTTGATCGCGTTGCCGATGTCGAAGGGCATGTGCCGGGTGACGGTGATGACCTCGATGCCGCAGGCGTGACTCGTGTGGTGCCTGGGGTGGTGGATCGGGTCGTGCCCGTCGCGGTGGTCCATCCGCCGCCCCCATGCCTCAGTCATCGACATCGAGCACCTCGATGATCCGCTCGGCGGTCGTCGACAGCGGCTCATACTCGTCGCCAAACTTGGCGTCGTAGAGTACGTTTGCGACCTTGGCGATTCTGGCGTCCTGCTCGTCCTTCTTCTTCTCGTCAAGCTGCACCCGCAGCCGGTCGATCTGCCGCTCCAGGCTGCCGATCAGCTTGACCTGCGCATCCTCCCGCTCATACGCCGCCGCCAGGACGCGGGGGGCTGCCATCTGAACGGCATCCTCGGGGAGTTCCACCGCATTCAGCGCATTGATCGCCCAGCCGGGGCCACTGGGGCGAATCTCGACGTAGCGCTCGTCTCCCCGGTCGGTGATCGGCAGGTAGAGCGCCCCGCTCGGGGTCTGCCAGATGTGTGTCACGTGATGCCTCTCTGTTGAATTGCCAGTATCCATTATTGCACAGGAGAATGGATATTGGAAGTCCACGCGGACAACGCTTTTGCGATCAACACCAGCCCGCCGTCTCCATACCGGTGCTCAACGGTGCACTCGCCCAACAGAGTTCCATCCCTGTCGACGGACACCGAGTAGATATTCACCGCGTCGGGGTTGGTGGCCGGGAGCTTGGCGTGGTTACGGATGCGCCGAATCTCGATGAAGTACCCCATCGAGTTCAGCCCGATGTGCGGGTCGAACCATATGCTCATTCCCACTCCCTACTACGGCCGGGGAACAGGTCGCCATCGACGGTGCCGCACTCGTCGCACTGGACCGTTGTCCACGGGTCGCGCCACGAGGTCGGGGCGGGAAAGTGGTTGGCGCGGGTGAAGGTTCGGCGAGCGCGGCACTTGAAGCACCAACACTCTCCGTCGGGGTAGCGCTTGACGGTCTCGGCCTCGGTGAAGCAGATGTGACCGCCGGGAATGGCGTAGCAGGTCATGGCTGCACATCCTCGGCGGCGTCAGCAGCCAGGAGAGCCCCGACGACGACCTCGATAGTTTGGCTCATAGCTCCCCCCGCTCAGCCAGCTCGAAGTGCTCGGCCAGCTTGCCCATGACGCGCGCCCAGTGCCGCCAGGGCAGCTCATCCTCGACGCGCTCGACGGTGAAGCGCAGGGTGCCGTGGCCGTGCCGGTAGAACCACACCTCGCCGGTCCGGGAGATTTTCAGTGCCCCTTGGGGCGTAAGCGTGTGGGTATCACCAGTGCCGATGTCAATCCATGTGTACTTCAACGGGTTTCCTATCTGTACGCCTCATTGTATCTGTTGTCGTGTGGTGGAGGATGGATATTAACGCGCATACTCACCAATCCGGGCATAGTGCCCCTGCCACAGCTGGGTTACCTCGCCGAGCGGTCCGGTGCGGTTCTTGCCGATGATGAGCACGACGTCCCCGGTGCCCGAACCGTCCTCGTTGGTGGGGTGATGCAGGAGGATGCACACGTCGCAATCCTGTTCCAGGGCACCACTTTCGCGAAGATCGGAGATCACGGGCTTGCGCTTGTCCTTGTCGCTACCACGGTTGAGCTGGCACACCTCGATGATCGCGCACTCCAGCTCCCCGGCGAGAATCTTCACCTCGCGAGAAATCTCCGTCAGAGCCTTCTGTCGGTCCCGCTCGGGGTGCTTGAGTAGCTGGAGGTAGTCGATCGCGATGAAGTCCAGCCGGCCGCGCTCAGCCTTGAACGACCGCGCTTCGGCGGCGATCTTGCTCAATGTCATGGATGAGCGATCGGAGATCGTCAACGGGGTGCGCGGGTCAACCCCGCCCAGGAACTCAGATACCCGCGCCAAGTTGTCGTTGTCGAGCCGCTTGCGAACAACCTGTCCATAGTCGGCCGTCGACCCGTCGGCAATGAACCGTGACCCCAGCTCTGTACGTGGCATCTCCAGGGAGTAGACCAGGCCGCAGAACCCTTGCCGAGCGGCGCTGAGTGCGAACGTCGAGACCCAGATGCTCTTTCCGAGTCCTGGCCGGGCCGCGATGATGTACGACCTCCCCGCGTGCAGACCTCCTGCCAGCTTGCGGTTCAGGTCCGCCCACGGGGTCGGAATCACCTTCGACTCGCGTTCAGCCTCCGGGCGCTGAATGTCGGTCCAGGTCTCCATGAGGACGTCGTAGACCGAGTGCAGGTCGCCGACATCAGCCTTCGGTCCCGACTCGGCGACGGTGGTCCGCACCAAGTCCAGCCCAGGTTCCAGGTCCATCGTCTTCATGCGCTCGACCGCGTGGGTGAGCTTGGCGATGGCAATCCGCTTGGGTGCCCACTCGACGGGCAAGAAGTCATCGAGGGAGTTCCCTGACACCACGTGGTCGGCGGCGTCCTTGCCCGTCCTGGCTTGCACAACCGACACCTCGGCATGGGCGGCCAGCAGGTCGATGATCTGGGACGCGTGCCGGGCTCCCGCCTCGTCGCGGTCCATCACCACAATGACTTGCTTGCCATACAGCGGGGTCAGGTCGAACTTGTCGGCCTTGCCCGCACCCATCGCGGTGCAGGTCGCCACCGCGCCCTCCTGCTCCAGCGTGAGGACATCATGCTCGCCTTCTGCGATATACACCTTATCGGCGTCGCCGAGTCTGTTCGCCCGGAAGAGCTGGTCCCCGTGGGTATTCCCCGACTGGTGGAACTTCTTGTCGGGGGAGCGGAACACCTTGCGGCCGTCGCCGTACTCGTACCTCGCACCCTCCGGGTTGTCGTAGAGGTCGCGCCAGGTCAGCCGTAGGTCATCGAGCACGCCCTCCTGGGTGTCGCGGGCCGAGTGCGGCCAGAACGCCGTTCGCCCCTCCAGCCGGTTGTAGTACACGCTCAAGGAGCGATCGGCGGGGGAGTGACCGGGCGACTGGGCATCAGCCCGGTCGCCATGGTCATCGACGGCGCATCCGGTATCCCGCAGGGCGTCCAGGAACCGGGTGTAGGAGTTCACGAAATCGCCTCCCCGGTACTGGGAGACCCCAGAGCGTCAAAAGTTGGCCAGGCTCCGCATGTAGCGCCAGGAATCACGCGCCCAGCTCCCGAGGCGAGGCAGTCTGGCGCTTGATGACGCTGGCGACGATCTCGTCCAGGTTCGATTCCAGCCATTCCGAGACCATCCGGGACGCGGCAGCGCGGTCGGCGGCACCGACGTCGTAGACCTCCTGCGGGGGGCGCATCCCCGAGTAGTGCTCGAACGCCAGCGAGAACGGCTGCTCGACGGCGTACCGCCGGAACGTGGAGATCACGTGGTCAGGGGAGGACCAGATCGGTTGGCGGGCGCAGTAGTCGACGATGTCGCCGGGCATGATGCGGAACGCATTCGGCTTGCTGTAGTGGTCGAACACGGCTTCCACTGCCTCCTGCGGCCAGGTCTTGTTCTCGAAAACCCTGGCCCACGTAGAGATGTGGAGCTTCTGGGTCCCGTTGTCGAATCCTGCGAACCAGGAGTCAATGCGGTGGTCGAGTGAAGCTGCTGTCCGCAGAACGGATTTCGCGATGTCGTAGTAGTTCACAGGTTGTCCCAGGTTTCCGTCGGTACGTGAGTCGCCTTCGTGGGTTTGGGCTTCGCCCTGGCGATGAACGAGTTGAACGTGGCGTTCCAGGACTTGCGGCGAACATTCTTGGCGTAGGCCCACTGGCGCATCTCGGCTGCAAGCCGATCGACGTCAAGACCCAACGTGGAGCACTTGGTGCGGTGCCGGTCCGTCGGCTCCCAATCGTCGGGAAGTGGACTAGTCCCGCTGTCATCCGCTCTCGCGCGAGAGTATTTACTAGAGTCTTGTTCTTCTTCCCGTAGGGAAGAAGTAAGTTCTTTCTCTATATCCCTGTTTTCGGGATCAGGACTTTGGGGACGGTCCCCATCCCTGTTTTCGGGATCAGGAAAACCGGGACCTGGGTCGCAGACGGCGTACCTCCACTCGGTCACCTGACCACGCTCGTCGGTGATGCGATCCAGTCGGAGATACCCGTATTCCCGCAGCTCACGGGTGCCGCTGGTGATCGTGTTCTTGCCGATCCCGATATCCTTGGCCATCTGCACTACGGAGACTTCCCAACCCGGTCGCAGTCCGGCGAGGTGAATCCAGAGCAGCCGCGCTTTCGGCGACACCCGCACGTCATGGACGACGTGGTGGGGGACCATCGTGAAGCGGTTCGAGGGCAGGCTGATGTCGTGGTCGACGTAGCTGCGACTCACTCGTCGCCCTCCTGCCGGTCGCGGATCGCGACAACCTTCCCGACCTGCACGCCGTTCTCCCAGATGGCGAACCACTGCGAGATGCCCCACGGGGCCTTCGTGGGATACCAAGTGGTGAAACGGGTTACGAGTTTCCTTGCGAGCGATGCTCCAAAGTCCCACAGCAGTACGGGGATTCGGTAGAATGGTGGCAAGACGCTGACCTCCGATTCAAGGCGTTCAGACCCCCGGTCCGAGTTTGCCGACTCGCCGGGGGTTGCTCTTTGTGAGCTACCCCATTATACCCACCTGGTGGATTTAGAGACCGGGAAATGCCTCGTACCAGCATCGTTCGATCTCCACTCTCCATACTCCTGCGGGATACCGTGATATGCTTACCTCGTGGCTCAACAGATCAACCGCTGCTCATGTGGTGCACAGTGGACCAGTCACTCGGTCTGCCACTGCGCCGCGTCCGGGTGTCACGTCACCTTCACCAGCCTGTCCGCGTTCGTGCTGCACCGTCGGGGGAGCACGTGCGCGGTGCCCGAGGACATCGGACTGGTCTCCGCCAGCCGCAAGTACCCCGCCTACGCCTTCCCCGGTGACGATTCCCGGTTCAAGGGCAGGAGCGAGGACGACGAATGAGCGAGTCTGGTACTCCGGCCGATGAGCCCCGCAAAGGCGTGTGGGTCGACGACCTCGACGGCCGAAGCTGGTGGCTCCCCGAGGCCGTGAGCTTCGAGACCCTGGTCGGGGAGCTGGCTGTCTTCGACAGTGACTACCACACACTCGCCCTCTGGGCGGCGGGCAAGTGGGCCGCGGTTCGCCGGATACCCAAGGGGATCGCATGAGCCAAGCCATGATCGCCCCGTTCGAGAGCTGGACCCAGTCACCGCTGGCGTGCTTCGACGTCGAGTCCACCGGCCCGGACCTGACGGCCGACCGTATCGTCACCGCGTACGTCGCGACCATCAACGGCTCGGAGGTCGCGGGCAATCACTGGCTCCTGGACCCCGGTATCGAGATCAGCGAGGGCGCCACCGCCGTCCACGGCATCAGCACCGAGAAGGCGCGCACCGAGGGCGGCGACTACGAGGAGGGCCTGCTGGGCATCTGGACCGCGCTCCAGCTCGAATGGGGCGACGGGTTCGTCGTCGCCACCTACAACGGCGTCTTCGACCTCACCATGCTCACCTACGAACTGCGCCGGCTGGGCCACAAGCCCGGCGAGGTCGGCCCGATCTTCGACGGGCTGTGCATCGACAAGCACTACGACAAGTTCCGCAAGGGCTCGCGCAAGCTCGCCGACGTCGTCAAGCACTACGGGGTCAGCATCGGGGACGCCCACAACGCCGACGCCGACGCGCTGGCGGCGGCACGCCTGGCGTGGAAGATGCCCAGGGTTTACCCGGAGCTGGCGAAGCTGACCATCCCGGCGCTCATGGAGCTACAGAAGCGCGCGTACCGGGAGCAGCGCGAGAGCTTCCGCGAGTACAAGAGCCGAAAGGGCGAGACCATCAACGACTTCAATACCGACTGGCCGGTGAGAAGGGCCGCATGAGCGAACAGACACGCAAGGACCTGGAGAAGGCGCTGGTGGCGCACCTCAAGGACATCAACGACGACAGCCCGATCCTAGGGGATTGGATCATCGGGTGCACGTACAATGCTGGCCGACCCGGAGGCCGACGACGGCATCAGCCACGGCACCGGCTATGCGATGAGCGAGACGGTGACACCGGTGAGTTCCCTGGGCCTGGCCGCGTTCGTCCACGCCGCGATGAAGCGAGACTTGCTGGAGCCGTACCCCTGCAAGTGCGAGGAGGAAGACCTGTGATCCCGCTCTGTGACCGCTGCAACCGGGAGATTCGCCCCGAACTCCAGACATGGAGGGTCACCCCCAACGGCTATGAGCACGAGTGGTGCCCCAACCCCACTGTGAAGCGATTCTGCGAACCGAGCTACCCCGAATGACATCGGCCCTGGTCATCGAGCTGGACTGCCTGGCCGACACGCGGGTCATCGAGCTGGTCAAGGACTTGGACCGCCAGCACAACGACCTGCGCCGCACCCTGGTCATCGTGGTGGTCACCAGCAGGCCGGACACCGAGTACGCCCAGGTCGCGGACTGGCTCGACTCCCAAGGCGTCCCGGCGGACCTCGTGCTCACCAAGGACCCGACGCTGACCCGAGGTGAAGGGTCGCCGATCACCGACGGGGAGTTCAAGCACAAGCTGTACGAGTTCGGTGTCCTGGCCGAGTTCGACGTGTGGCTGGTACTGGATTGCCGTTCGGCGCCGATGTGGCGGGCACTGGGGCTGACCTGCCTGGACACCGGGCAGTTCCCGCAGCAGTAGAGAAACTAAAACCCAAGGGCGACAACAGAAGTCAGAGAGAATGACCGGGAATCCACAAGCCACGCGCACGCGCCAGTCTCCGACGCGCCCTCTAAAAGTGCTGGTAGACGGCCGAATCTGGACAGATCGCAAGGGCTTCCAGAGCGCCCTCAAGGGTATCCGGGATGAACTCGGTGACGATGCCATGCTGATAGTCCTGGACCGGCCGGGGGTGAACCAACGAGCCGTCACGCAGTGGTTGACCTGGGGGAACCCGGTGACGCTGATTCCCAGCTACCGGCCGATGAGCGGCTCAAAGACCCACGTCAACGGCATGGTTCACAACCAGCTCGCCCTCGACGAGGGCCCTGACCTGGTCGTTGTCTTCCTCATGGGCAACTGCCCCAGCGCCACGGACCTCGCGCAGCGGGCCGAGAAGATGGGCATCGAAGTGCGCAGGTACACGGCGTGAGCAGGGAAAACGACTACTCGGAGCCGGTGAACCCGGTGCAGATCGAGCACGCTTTGCGGGAGATCAGTAACCGTATCGCCAAGGGTGTGCGGGTCATCGACGAGCGCACGAGGACGTACAAGGACGCGAAAAGGGCGTTTGACCAGGCGTTTGCCCGTGCGGTCCTGGCTGCCGAGGGGCCTGTTGCCACGAAGAAGTACCACGCGGTGCTGGCCACGGTCGCCGAGCAGGAGGCCCTGGATGTCGCCGACGCCGCGCTCGACTTCGCGAAGGCGACAGCTCGGGCTCTGGAGAAGGAACTCGACAGTCTCCGCAGTATCGGGGCGTCGACCCGCACGATGTATGGCATTTCGGGGGTGTGACGCCGATATGGCCGCATTGGTGCGACAGTGGGAGCCTGGCGGACTTTTACCCCGCTTGGTCACCAGGACACGGGGTGAAGGCGTTTTCGGGCTCAAATCCCGCACTACGAGAGTGCGTAGTTTACAGCGCACTTCGGCCTCTCCGGCCGCTTACCCGCCCGTGCACGACTGGCACTTGCGGATGACCTGTCGCAGGTCAGGGCGGTGCGCTGTAAACAACGCACTCCGAGAACCGGGCCGAAACGGGCCGATTTCGCCAATCGGGGCCGAATCCGGCTTGCCGGCCGAATGCCGACCTGGGGAAATGCCGAGTAGATCGAGTGCGACCAGCGGAAACGCCGCACTCCACGAGAGGACGTCATGAGCACGAAAACTACCACCACCCACTCCGTCGAGACCAGTGGTTCGGGCACCGCGACACTGGCCGAGCTGCGGGAGTTCCTGGCAGCCACCGAGTACTGGCCCGGCGATGCCGAGGTCGAGATGGAGTACCACGCCCCACGCGACATTCGCGAGGCGATGAGCTGGCGCATCTCGGTGACGGCGGCGACGGCGTGAACGTCGTCGCCGAGTGGAGTGTCGACGAGTGAACGAGCAGCAGGCGCGGGAGATCGTGCGGGAGCGGTCGGGGTCGGTGTGTGAGCTGTGCGGCCGGGCCAGAGCGACCGACTACTCGCACCGGCAAGCGCGCTCGCAGCTCGGCGACTGGTCCCCGGAGAATGCCTTGCATCTATGCCGCGAGGACCACGCTAATGCTCACCGGTTCCCCGACTGGGCACGCGAGTACGGCGTCTTCGTCGCCTCTCACGACAACCCGGCCGACGTCCCGGTGCGCTGCCGCCACGGCTGGGTGCTCTTGGACGCCGAGGGCAACATGGTGCGCTACGACCCGCCGGTCACCCTCCCTCCCGACATCGCCGAGTCCCTGAACTACCTCGCGTTCTAAATCCACTCACCAGTGTGTCGGGGTATGATGGATATTGAACCAACGGAACGGAAATCACATGAGGGTCGGCAACATCGTGGAAGTTCTGCCGCGTAGCGAGCCCACCTGCGGGCAGGAGTGGACGTGGTACCGCGCGTGCGACCTCCGCGAGGACCACGACGGCCCGCACGCCAGCGTGAGCCTGTCCGGGCTCGTGGTCGACGTCCGGCCCAACGGGGAGGACGAGTGAACGAGATCGCCCGCATCATCCGCGAACACCGCTACGTGTGGCGCAAGCCGTTCGTCGGTCCCGAGTTCCTGATGTGCTACTGCGGGTGGCGCGCGCCGGAAGACCTACACACCGACATCGCGGTCGAGCAGCACGCCCTGCACGTCGCTGAGATTCTGGAGAAGGTGCGCTGAACATCGTCACCTGCCCGCGCCAGTACTGCGGCCGACAACGCTTCGCCCCATGCAGCCCGATCTGCCACCTGTCCTCGACCGGGTANNCCTCCGGGAGTTACGCGAGAAAGAAGTCACTGGATATGCGACCGATTGATGCCGTCCTGAACGGCCTCCAGTCCAAGCCGATGTACGAGGGCTTGCCGGCCGACGACGACCCCCGTCGCCACCGGGAGAAGCAGATCGCCAAGCGTCGCGCGCGCAACAAGGCCGCACGCAAGGCTCGTCGTGTCTGACGCGGTACTCATTACCCTGATCCTGGCCTTCAGCGTGACCACGGTGGCCTCGCTCTTCCTGTCGTGGTGGGACCGATGAGTACCGACCTTGCGATCCCGATCGGCTTCCTGATCCTCGCCATGATCGGCGCGGCCGTACTCGGGTGGCTCTCGGCGAAATGACCAACTGGTGGCACCGACACCCGCGTCTGCGCTTGTGGTTGTGGCTGTGCATACACCGCCCCGGCGGGCTGTCGACGCGGGCATGGAGTGCGGTCAAGACCTACCGCATTCGCCAACTGCTCACCGACGCCGCGCTCGCGCACCTGGTGCACTACCGGACGGTGTGGTGGATGCGGTGGCCATAGAGAACGGGAAGCCGTGGGTGGTGGGCCGGGACTACTGGGTTGGCGACCGGGTTCCGCCTGTGAAGCCCATGAAGCCGCGCGTGTTCAAGGAGCACGGCGAATGGGGCGAGTGGGTTGTCCTGTACGAAAAGACCTTCGCGTTCCACCGGACCTGGCGTGAGGCGATCATCCACGCCCTCGCCCTGGCCAACCGGGAGTACTACAGCAACCTCGGAGGGCCGACGCCGTGAAGCCGCGCGTGTACGAGATTCGCGCCTGGTCGAACGCCGCCCCGCACGGGGAGTGGACCGAATGCCTACTGTGGCAGACTACGTCCCTGACCAAGGCCGTGTGGCTGCTGCGCCGGGAATGCCAAGAGCCACGAGGGTATCGGGTCTCCCTCGTGGCTCTCTGGTGAGGCTCTATTCCTCCGCGAAGTCGGCGAGCCTGTTCAGCCGGTCGGTCTCGGTCATCTCCGGTGGCAGCTCTTCGGGCCACTCTTCTTTCCAGCTCACAGCAACCCCGCGCGCCGCGCCGCCGCGATCACGTACTCGGGCGTCCCGATGTCCTCGCCGTCGTCGTCCCGCTTCGTCGCGGCGTTCTTCATCGCCTCTTGTGGCTCGACTTCCATCCACGAGCCTTGCTTGTGTTTCTCGGGATGTTCGAGGATGTCGTTGACCGTGTCAACGAGTCGTTGTGCGTTTACCACTTCGGTTCCTTCCTGTTGCCCAATGCCTTTGGGGCTATATCCATTATCTCATACACAACTGGACGATGGAAGTACCAGGCAGAGAGACGGATTCGTAGTGTCTACTCAGGTAAACTGGGGTAATGAAAACGACGACCCCGGCCAGCGTGTTGGGCCGGACCGGGGTCTGACCGATAAGGAGATCGGCCTTGAGTGAGTCTACCGAGCCACTATTCACCAACGAGCCCGACTGCGTCATCCTACGGGGACAACTGGCCCTCGACGTCATCCACGGGGCCCCCTGGCTCGACCCGGAATACGGCACACCCGGCTACGCAGAGTTCCTGGTGGACTTTGAGATGGACGACACCGACTACCTGGTCGACGGCGATTTCTACAAGGGCACCGACTTCTGGCGGATCATCACCCGTCGCACCGACGGCCGACAGTTCGGGTTCATGTACTGGGATTCCCCAGGCAACGACAGCCTCGAAGCCGAGTCCAACCCGAACGGCGCAGACTTCGGCCTCGACGAGGGCGACTACGTGTTCCGGCCGGTCGCCCCCGCGACGATCCCGACGTTCTCGTTCGAGGTCGCGTGATTGTCATCGGCGTCGATCCGGGCGCGAGATGGACGGGCATCGTAGCCCGCGACGGCAACACCCTCCTCGGACACCTCATACTCCGCAACGGGGGAGAACTGTTCCCGGTCGAGCTGCAATGGCTCCGGCTGGTCACCGACGCGGTCGAGAACTTTATCCGCGTCTACAACGCCGACCTACTCGCTGTCGAGGGAGTCACCCGGCCTAACTGGCACGTGGGCAAGGGTCGTGCCGCCGCCAACCCGTCAGCCATCCTCGCTACCGCTGAGGTCGCCGGTGCGGTGCAAGGGTGCGTGCTACCCGGCTTCACTCCGGTGGTCAGTGTGCGGCCGGGAAAGCACGACAAGGCACCTATGGGCTTCTACCCCGAGGCGCTGGTCTCTGACGCCGAGCGGCGAAAGCCTGACTGGCGCACCCGCGTCGGGGGAGGGCAACTGCGGCACGCACGAGCTGCGTGGAGCATCGCACAGGCCGGGCTTCTGGCCCGGCAGGCGGAGCTGGCATGAACGCCGACCTACGCCAACTCCTCAAGCAAGCCGCCAAACACGGCTGGTCCTGCTCGCTGCGCAACGGCGGGCATCTCAAGATCACCCACACCTCCGGGGCCGTGGTCACCGCCGCCTCGACCGCGTCGGACTACCGGGCGCTCAAGAACGTCCGCGCCGCCATCGAACGCGTCTCCGGCCCACTGGTACCCAAACCCGGCCCCGGCCGCTGCAAGACCGCGCGCCGTGCCCCTGCCGCGCGCCGGCGCCGCGCCGTGCCGCTCGAACCGCTGTGGCCGAAGGTGCCAGCAATGGAACTGGCGCTCGACGGGTACGCGCTCGCGCACCCCGAAGCTCAACTGGCCGACCAGATCAACGAGCTAAGGGAGACAGGGTGACCGAGGACATTCACTACCAGGTCAAGCGCTTTCGTGACGCGGTGTACCGCCTGAGTCAGCCGAGGATGGCGATGTTCGATCAGGAGGTTCTGCATCGCCCCGGCCTCTACGACGAAATCCGCGAGGCGATGGCCGGGGAGGAGCAGGGGGCCAAGCCCGGCTCCATCTCCCGCTCGGTCCCGCCGGTGTGGACCGAAGCCCTCGAATGGCTGTGCGAGGTCGACTCGGCGATCTGCTGCTGGGGGTTCGCCGTGCCCACCAGGTTCGAGGACATGCTCACCGAGGAATGGGGGGCTGAGTACGTCAAGGAGGTCGCCTTCTACGCCGACGTCGTCGAACGGTGGGTCGCCGAGGGGGAGGCGCTGCTGACCGGCCCGACGTCGTTCGAGTTGAAAGGCCGCTGCCCCGAATGCGACTGCGAGAAGGTGCGCCGCCGCAAGTTCGACGGTTGGGGGTGGTCGCACGCGCTGTCGGTGAGCGCCGAACGCGCGGTCTGCCTGTCCTGCTTCGCCAAGTGGCCACCGAGCCAGTTCTTGTTCCTGGGGCGGTTGCTCGGGTGCGAGAGTGCGACGGAGCTGTTGGCGTCGTGAGCGACAACGTCATTCGCTTCCCCGACGGCGACTACTACTGCCCGAACTGCGGTGGCCGGTGGTTCAGGCTGGTCGACCCGTTCACGTCCGTGCTCGCCGACGTCCCCCGTGCTGCGGTCGCCCTCTCTACCGACGGGCGGATCGCCGGGTACTACGGCTCATTTCGGTGTCTGGACTGCGAGACCTAAGCGCCGGGGTCGACTTCCTCGTACGCCCCCTCCGCCTGCTCAATGAAGGCCGTGACGTCGTCGAGCCGGTAACGCACCCGAGTGTTGCGGTAGCGCAGGTACTTCGGCCCACGTCCCGACTGACGCTCGCGGGATACGGCTTTCGGTGTCATGCCGCGCATCTCGGCAACCTGCTCGGTGGTCAGGAGGATTTCGCCTTCCTGTTCACGCTTGGCTTTCCATTCGGCAATGTCGAACCTCTTCATGGCCTCTAGGGTCGCGCCGGGGCGGTCGGTGGTCAAAAGGGGTTGCAGTGTCCACACTCCTGCGCTACGGTGGAGTTTGTCGGGGGCGTCCCTTGACTACCAAGGCTTTTGACAACTAAATAGCACCGAGCCGGGTGCGATGTTCTGCGGTTCCTTCATTTTGGGTATGGATCAGACACCGTGGACGCCTAGACCTCCGGCTCGGCAACTTAGGTGGCAGGTGCGTAGAACATCAGTTCATCGAATGGGGATCGAGAAGTGCGGGTTCGAGTCCCGCCCGGCTTGGGGTTACCCACCGGTGGTGTAATCCAGGAAGCACGCTAAAAGCTCTGATGTTCGCCTTGATCTCTGCCACCCCCCACTTCAGGGTGGCCGGTGCGCGTGCTGCGCCAGCCTGATCTCGGTCACTCACCCCGCGGTCCAGCGAACTTCGTTGGGCCGTTTTGCATTTCAACAGAACGGAACACCATGAGCCGCTTCAATACTGCGGACAGCAAGACCAAGCGCACCGTCGGCATCCTGACCGCCGAGCGCCCCGACGCCCTCACCCATGAGGGCGCACCGGGTTTCACCCACGACGCACGAGGCGAGCTGTTCTTGTCCGCCGTCTCCAGCTTCACCTCGAACTCGTTCTACGAGAACGAAACCGCCCGCAGTGACCGCCAGCGCACACTGCTCTCCGAGGTGGCGCTCAAGCACCCCGAGTGGCTGCTGTCGTTCCTGCGCTGGCTGCGCCACGACGCTGGTATCCGCACCAACGCGCTGACCCTGGCCGCCGACGCGGTATGGCTGCGCCTGCAAGCCAAGGTCACCGAGCCCGAGGGCATCAACCGCAAGCTGATCTCCGCCGTCCTAGCCCGTATGGACGAGCCGGGGGAGATGCTGGCGTACTGGACCTCGACCTACGGCAAGGCGATCCCCAAGCCCGTCAAGCGCGGTGTCGCCGACGCGGTCGTTGACCTCCTGGCCGAGTACAGCTTCCTCAAGTACGACTCGAAGAACGCAGCCTTCCGCATCGGCGACGTCATCGAACTGACGCACCCCTGCCCCTCTTCCCCGAGTCAGGGTGCACTGTTCGAGTACGCGATCGGTGTCCGGCACGGCCGGGAAGACCTGGACGTCAGCAGGTTGCCGAAGATCAAGGCCCGCAACAACCTCCGGGCCCTCACGCCCGCCGACATTCACCAGCTCGCCGCTGACGGTCTGCTGGTCGAGCATCTTCGGTTGTCCGGCATGACCTGGGAGGCCGTGCCCTCGCTGGTGAACGGACCGTGGACCAGGGACCTGTGGCAGGCTGTGCTGCCGCAGTTGGGCGTGATGGCCGCGATCCGCAATGCCCGCAACCTCGACGAGGCAGGGATCACCACAAAGGCGCTGGCCCCTCTGTTCGCCAAGCTCGCCGACCCTGAACAGGTGCGCCGCTTCAGGGTCATGCCGATGCGTTTCTACGCCGCGTACAAGGCGGTCTCGAACGTGCGTTGGCACGCGCCCCTGGAGGCTGCATTGCAGCACTCGCTGTCGAATGTGCCCGCCCTGGGTGGGAACACGCTGATCCTGGTCGATCGCTCCGGGTCGATGTTCGGCAGGGTCTCCGACCGCTCGGAGCTGACCTGGGCCGACAGTGCCGCACTGTTCGGGTCCGCACTGGCACTGCGCGCCGAGAAGGCGACGCTGGTCGAGTTCGGGACCAGCTCGAACGAGATCACCGTCCCCAAGGGCGGGTCGGTGCTGCCGCTGATGTCGCGGTTCACCAGTTTGGGTGGCACGTACACGGTCACGGCGCTGGAGAGGCACCTGAGGCCGGGGCACACGCGGGTGGTCATCCTGACCGACGAGCAGAACTACGGCGGGTACTACCACACCCCCAACACCCCCGGTGACGTCGTACCCAAGAACGTCCCGCTGCACACGTTCAACCTTGCCGGTTATCGGTCCGCGCACACCGCCGGGACCGCGAACCGGTACTGGTACGGCGGACTCACGGATGCCTCGTGGCCGCTGCTGCGGTGGAATGAGGAAGCCAGCGAAGGGTTCTGGCCCTGGCTGCCGTTCTAACTCCACCGTCCGGCGTTGCTGTAGACGCTGGACTCCGGTAGCCTCAAGTCCGAGGGAGTGTACCCATTTCCTCACCACCCATTCACCATCTCGAATGGTCGGAAGACTCAAAAACCCCGGTCTCACAGGCTGGGGTTTTTGCATGTCCAGGGGTGGAATGTCCGGCCGCGAGGTCAAAGTCACCCCACTCGGGGAATCCACAGCACGCCCACAAGGCCGCCCGTTCTCGGCTGGCGCGGCTGCCTTGCGGCCGGGTCGAAAGGGAAGGCGCTTAGATGGCGAAGAAGCTCGCGAATGACGGGGACCCCGCGGATCTCCCAGAGCGCGGCGTGGGCCGGTATCTGGCGGTCTGGCCTCATGGTGTAGGTGATGAGCCGGTGGCCCCGCTCCAGGCCTCGGTTGGTCTCAATCCAGCCATGATCCCGAGGGAGGAGCCGGGGAGCCCGGAGGCTCATCGGACCGTGACCTCCACGCGGTCCACGGCACCGCTCCAGGTGTAGATCCACTCACCGCCACCGCTCATGAACGCGGGGAACCACCCGGCCAGCTCCAGGTCGGCCGCGCCCTCGGAGAGGATGTCCTCGGCCTGCACCCAGTTCTCCGGGTCGAACGACTCCGGCGGGCCACAGAGACGGTGACCGAGTCCTCGGCCATGTCCTCCTGGAGCTGGGTCCTGGCGGGAGAGGCCGATGAGCTGGTCTCCCTGGAGTTCACCCTCTCCGCCGGTGGTCTGGATGTTCCCCGCGGCGTCGAACTGGATACGGGTGGGACGCGGGACCGTGAACGGGTCCTCCGCTGGGCTCTGGTAGTGGATGGTGACGACGGTCTCGGACATGGTGTTCTCCTCGGGTTGGTGATGGGTAGCTGGCTCTGGCCAACTCCACCGTCCAGGATCCGCTCCCTCCTCGGGGCCTGGACGATGGGGTCTGTCAGAACTTGGTCTTGCGAGCGCGTCCTGGGTTACAGCCCCCGGCCCCGCCGGTCAGGCGATATCCGCCCACGGCTCGGTCACCGGGTTCAGGTCACCGTCCCACAGGACCACCGCGCATTCGCCGGCGTCGGCGACCAGCGTCCCCTTCACCAACTCCCGGGTCTGTTCCTTGATCCGGATGTTGATGACCCGGGTTCCGGCGGCGATCTCGCGGAAGTTCCTCATTGTCTTGGCCTTTCGGTTGGTGTTGCTTGCTTGTGTATTTAAGTATGCACCCTTTCGTGCGTGATGTCAACACTTTCGTATAAACATTTTCGTGTGTATCATGGAGGCATGAAGAGATACCTCAGCGTCACCGAAGTGGCCGAGCGGACTGGACTCGCCCTTAACACGGTCAAGTCCTACAGCCAGGACACGCCCCGCCGGATGCCCAATCCCGACGTCCTCGTGGGCCGCGTCAAGGGATGGACCGAGAAGACGATCGACGAATGGCAGGGGAGCAAGCAGTGACCGAGTGGCGCGACATCCCTGGATACGAGGGGCGCTACCAGATCAGTGACGACGGGCGGATCATGACATTCCCTGACGCTACCGCTGTCGCCCAGACTCGATTCAATGGGTTCGTACTGACGACCTGGAGCCGCGCGAGCGCGTGCTCGAGTTCGTCGAGGCAGTAGGGTGACCACGATGGCAACAACATTCGCGGAGGCGTGCGGCTGGGCCAGGCGTCAGTTTGAGGCCGTAGAACGCTTCGCACGCTCCGAGCTAGAGCGCGCCGTCTTGGCTCACGACGCTCGGCGAGTCCGCGTGGTCGCGGACAGGACCCAGACCGCAGCCTTGAATGTCGGCGCTCAGATTCGCCGGCTGGGCGCGGGGCGCGGGGTCGCCCCCTCCCTGGTCGCACTCAATTCAGCCGCCGAGATAACCTCCCACGAGTTCCGGGTCATGTACAACAAGGCGCTCCTCCAGGCTTCGGGTTCGGGGGAGCGTGATGTCCGGGCGATTGTCCGCCAGCTCTGCGCCGACGGAGTTGTGAAGGTGCGCGACTCGGCAGGCCGACGACATGACGCGGCGGGCTGGGTGGCACGCGCGGTCGGTAACGCTCTCGTGGAGCGGCGTCGGCTCGACCTGGTGCGGCGCATTCAGGACTCGGGCGGTGACCTCGTGGTTGTTGTGACCGAGTCGCAGCCGTGCAAGAAGTGCATTGCATGGGGAGGTCGGACGTTGAGCCTGTCCGGGTTCTCGACCGAGCCGTCGCTGGCGTATGCGCGCCGACACGGGCTGTACCACGTGAACTGTCGATGCTCACTACGAACATCCAACTTAGACAGGACCAGGAGATGAGTAGGTTAAGTCGCAAGCATCAAGCCGCAATTAAAAAGGCTGCGGACGGCCAGGGGGGGGGTAAAAAACGCACAGTTCGCACGCCCGCGGGCGCGCGGCGCTACGGGACGCCGGTCGACCCCCCGATCCCCACGGGCGCAGGAAAGAAGACGGCGAGCCAGAGCCCGTCCGACCGCTCATCTCAATCGGCTACCGAGGCACGCTCTAGCAAGGCTGCCAAGGCCCGGCAAGACCGGCGGGAGATGAAGACCCCCTCCTCGGGGGCGAAGTCGTCCACCTCGTCTCGCCGCCCGACGAGCGTCGCAGGATGGGAAAAGCTGCTCAAGCAGGAGCGTGGCATCACGGCACAAGAAAGGCTCCAAGAGGAGTACTTTCAGTGGCGTTATCACACCCCGCAGGGTCAGAAGGCCGATGAGGCGCATGTAGCCAAGGTTCGCGCCAAGGCGGCAGCCTCAACCGTCGACAAGCGGCGCGAAGAACTGGACCTGCGGCGGCGTCGCGCCGAAAGGGAAGTTCTCCGGGATATTAGTGAGGCGCGCGGGTCGTCGTGAACCTCGACTCCCCAGTCGTCACACAGGCACACCAGCCCCTCCCCATCGGCACACCAGATCGAGCGGTGCGTGTCGATGATCTCTGCGGCAGCCTTGTGCTTGCTCATCTTGTTGTCGGTCATCGCGCCTCACTCTCTGTGTAGGTGTAGGTGTCGTGTTCCCAGTCGGCGACCGGACGGCCGTCAGGGTCAGAGATACGCCAGTGCGCGACCGACCACGGCAGCTCACGGGTGCGGTCGGTCGCGGCGTACATCGTCGGGAACGTTTCGGGGACACAGACGTACGTGTCGTCGGTGAGGGTGTAGCCGGTCACCACTTCCACCTCCTGCGGATCACCTCGACGGGCGTCTCGCCCTTGCGGGAGAGCCAACCTTGGTCGGTTTCGCGCATGATCTCGAACTCGACGCCCTGCGCCTGCCGGATGCTGGTGGCGAACCCGCAGGCGTCGATCTCGAACTCGAACACCTCCGGGTGCATCAGGTCCTCGTAGACCTGGTTGCTGGCGTGGGAGAACAGCACTCGAAAGCTCATGAGTCCTCCGGCGTCCCGCCGAGCGCGACGATCAACTGTCGTCGCTGCTCGTTGTCGAGTACGCACGGCGACCAGACGCCGTCGGTATTGATGACGGCGACCTGGGTGGCGTCGTCACGGCGCACCACGCACAGTTCGGCCCCGTCGGTGCGCCGGGAGTGGGAGATCAACTCCAGGTCCCCGGCGAGCCGTTCGTCGGTCTCGTCGCGGGTCATCGCGACCTCGGCATCAGGACGTAGCACCCGACGGCCGTGGGCTGCTCGTCCCACACGAGACGAAGACCCCGCTTCCAGATTTCACACTTGAGCGGCACCCCGATGCGGCGGGAGGCCAGCCGCATGTACGGGGCGTGCGTGGTCTTGTAGGAGCGGCACTGCCAGCCGCCCCCGCCGATCGGGCCGTCAATACGGGTGCCGCCGCCGCTGGTGTTGGCGAAGTTCTGCGACACGTTCTCCCCGGCGGGCGCACACGCGACCTGCGTGTAGACGTCCTGTGCGGCAGCGGTGGCAGGGGTCAGACAGGCGGCGGCAATCACCGCCGCAACGACGGCGCGGGTGCTCATTCCCCAACCCCTTCCGCCACGGCGAGCCAGTCGACCTTGTCGAGGTCGGCGTCGCGCAATTCGGTGAGGCTGTAGGTCTGCACGACCCCCGCGCAGCGGAGCAGTTGCACGAAGGCGCGCAGCGCATGTGCCTGCGCGTCACGGTCGTCATACTTCCCGACCGTCGCCAGCGCCTCCCGGTAGACGTTCTCCTCGGCGCACAGGTTCATGATTACCCCGTGCGTTACCCCGTACTTCTTGTTGTAGGCGCTCATTCGGCGTCCTTTCCGGTTAGGTAGGCGACCGCCTCGCGGCGGGTCGGGT